>Ga0102830_1000170_pt1 | contig 31456 bp, 34 predicted proteins | sample ColrivemetaGS703_FD_84511 | JGI IMG/M metagenome (GOLD analysis project Ga0102830, IMG submission 84511) | Estuarine microbial communities from the Columbia River estuary - Freshwater metaG S.703 | ecosystem: Environmental > Aquatic > Marine > Intertidal zone > Estuary | place: USA: Columbia...
CTGGATCGTAGTTTCTTCAGAAGTTTCTGCAGTATTCGATGATTTAGAGTACTTCCACGTATCTAACGCAGGTGCTGAACAAGACCAATACAACATGGGTATTGAGAAAGTTGGTACTTTAGCAGGAAGATACCAAGTGTATAGAGATCCTTACTTCCCTGCAGGTAAGATCTTAGTTGGTCACAAAGGTAAATCGTTATTGGACGCTGGTTACATCTACGCACCATACGTACCTTTACAGTTGACTCCAACTATGTACAACCCATTCAACTTTACACCAATTAAAGGTATCATGACCAGATACGCTAAGAAGATGGTCAACAACAGATACTTCGGTGTAATCAACGTAAGTGGTTTACAAACTTTCAACTTGGATACTTTAAGATAATCTTAAAAGATTCATTATAAACTAAGGGGGGACAATGTCTCCCCTTTTTTTTATGCATTATTTTTCGTATATTAATCAAAATAACATAATATGATTTGGACAGAATATTTTAGGAATCTCGCTAATAACGTAAAATTAAAATCAAAGGATAATAATACACAGGTAGGTGCAATAATTGTTGGTGAAGACAACGAAATAGTTTCCACAGGTTATAATTCTTTCCCTAGAGGTTTAGATGACACTATACCTGAAAGACAAGAAAGACCTGAAAAATATTATTGGTTCGAACACGCAGAAAGAAATGCTATTTATAATGCCGCAAGAATTGGTGTTTCAACAAAGGGAACCACAATGTACCTAAGTCATTGGTTTCCATGCGCGGATTGTGCGAGGGGTATTATAAATGCGGGTATAACAACTATATATTGTGATAGACCTGTAGATCCAACAACACCGTCTATTTATCCCGAATCAATTAAGAGAAGTAAGGAAATGTTATTAGAGGCGGACGTTAAAATCGTTTATTACGATTAAACTTTTTGTGGTAAGAGTCGAGTCTTATTAAGTTTCTTTACTCTTACCTTTAAATCGCCATTTCCTTTAATAATTCTATGATATTCCCCTTCAGGAATAAAAATGGTTAAACCTTCATGAATATCGATGGGTAATGTATTATCCATTTGGAATTTCCAATCTGTCTCATGAAGAAATGTGATTTCTCTATCTTCATTATCGAAATGCCACTTTAAATCCTCTTCTTTAGTATCGTGAGGGAAAATTCTTATACTGTTAGTGTTTTCTAAAATTTCTCTAAAGGGTAATTCGTTTATCATTTTCTAGGGGAAGAAATTAAATTTATTATGATTGGGTACCACTCGGGGTAATTCATATTAATATCGGCAAGACTTTTTCTATTAATCGCCAATAATGCGGAACCTGATTCGTATTCATCAACTGTTTGTGCAATATCATTTGCCTCATATGAAACCGTGGCAAAAACGGTAAAACTTTCATCTTCAAGACGTAAACTATCTTCGTCAATACTTTCATAACTATATCTACCGTCCTCATCTTCATCGTACTCGACATAGTAATCTCCAACATAGTATTCGTCACCAACATTATCACTATGAAACATATAACCTTTTCGGGTTTCATTATGCATTACAACGACAATGTCACTACCACTTTTAGTTTTATAATTGTATTTGTCATAACCCAATAAGGTAAATTGGTCTTTTACACTCTTTAAATCAGAGTCTGAAAAGTTAACGTCTGATGGGTCATCATATTCAGGAGGATCATTCCATCCTTCGATAATATCGGTTAATTTCATTTTACCACGGATTTGATGATTTTATTCCTAATGCCTTTCTATAACGACCTATATTACAACTCCAATAACCCGGTGTTGTACGATCTTTCTTTTGATCACATTTATGTCTCGCCCTAAACGATTTGGCCGCTGATTTGTTGTTATTCCTTACTCTAAGATTCGGGTCACCAAATGTGACTTTCTTTATAGTTCCTTTTGGTGTTTTTACATACACCGCAAATTTCTTTGGTCCACCGGGTGTTCTGAAAGGTTTGTTTAACTTAACGTTTCTTCCTCTATGTTTTGCCTCTACAAGATATTCTTCTTCTCCCTCTATAAAAGGAATGTCTAAATAAACTTCTTCACCTTCATAGATACCTGTCTTACCTAAATCGGTTTGGATTAGTTCTAAATCCACACCGGTGATCTCTAAGACGTTTTCTTCATGTAACTGACGTACTTCATTATAAAGATTAAAAAACTCCTCAGAATAGATCCTATAGACGTTTTCGATGATAGGTAACTTATTGTTGATATGGTATTGTAAACCTTCACTTAATATTGTCGACCCTTCATTTAGATTTTTAAGAACAGGATAACCCTTTGGGAGGGACTGTACATTTAAATTATTCAATACTAAACCGACAATTCTATTCTCATCAAATCTAGTAAATGTAGGTGTATTACCCTTACCTCTTTTAGGTTCTTTCTTCTCTGCTCGTCTTTTTTGTGTGGTCATTGATTTTTTTTCTTTCTTATCGTAAGACGACGCAATTTTTGGTGTAGATTTAGATACTTTCTTAGATGGTCTACATTTAGGGTAACCCTTTCTAGAACTATCTCCATCTGCGTCTTTTCTTCCACATGGGGGATGTTTACCATCAACTTTTCTAGAGACATCAACCCATTTCTCTTTAAACCAACGTCCAAGATCCTCCCTAAGGACTTCACCATTGGATATACACTCTTCAATGTATTGTTGGTCTTCCTTACTAACACTTATTTTAGTTATGTAATGGTCAGTATTGTCTTTACCACATTTATGGCACACGTATGGGTCATTTCCACCATCAGATAGATTCCATTCCCAATCACAACCATTACATTTTACTTTCTTCATTACTTTTTCTTTTTACAATAAGAACCTGAACATCTTTTTTTACCGTCTAAACCTGGCATAGTACCTTTACATACTTGAACGGCATAACCGTTAGCATATGCGGAAGGATAAACATCAAACTTAGATTTAGCAGCAGAAATACCTCGAGAACATAATTTGTTCTTATTTTTCTTTTCTTCGTTGATTGATTCTTTGGTTTGATTCATTAAGAAATCAAATACTTGGTCAATATTTTCTTTTGCAACCGTTACGTGATCGTCGGCCCAATCATGACCATTTTGTAGGATTTCTTCCACTATCATTGGATCTAATTCCAATAATAGTTCACACTGTCTTTGTAATTGTTTAAGATTACCGAAAAACATATAATTTTCAGTTCTACTTTGTTCCTTAATTTGAGACAAATGTTTTTTAATAACTTCTTTTAAATCCATATTAATAAGTATTTTATTTTTCTGAGATTACCTCAAATTTAATTTCGTTAGGGTAGAAAATTTCTTCATTATGTTTCATCCCTTTAATTTCCAAATAATACTCTCTTGGTATTAAGATTGACGTGTCTAACATGAAACTATTCTCGTTAGTGGTGTCTAAGTAAGTCCAATCAAAAACATTAACGTTTGTGTGACCTTCTTTAATATACAGTCTGTAAAATGCCTCGTCAAATAATTCATTTGTCGATTGGTTCATTGTTCTGAATATTACATTGATTTTTCTTATTTCACCAGATCTTACTTTTTCGTTTTGTTTAACCCCCGAATATTGTACAACGTATTTTTTAACTTCTTTTTGATTCTCACCAATACTGAATTTGGATGAGTATGGTTTTGGTACAAATTTTTGTGTGATGTCGGGGAATTGATTACCCTCAACCTCAATATCTTTCCATACATCATAGAAGAATCTTTTTCCGTCACATACCAAACCATTTATACCGAATGTAACCCTATAAACACCTTCTCTAACTAAAACAGATTGTAAATCGGTTAAACCTACAATGGGTGTTTTTGTTGAATCTAAAATGTCAACTGTAGGTGCAAAATCTAAATTAAAATAGTTTGTTTCTTTGTTAACATACAGATACAAATTCTGAGTGGTTTTTTCAATAAAATTCTCTCTATCATCTAAAATTCTATCATTGAAATGTGTCTCTAAGTAGGGTTCAAAAAATGTCTGAGTATATTTTGAAAAGAATGCCACGGATTGATCAACCTCGGAGTTTAAAGTTTCATAGATTGGTTCAAATGCAACACCTAATCCATAATCTACTGAACCTAATAATACAGAATTTATGTATGTTGTTATATCAACATGGAGATCCTCATCTCCATTATCGAAAGTTTGTGTTGCAATTATTACAGGACTGTCAGAATATACACCATCAGAAACCCATGGATCAAGAGTGGTTCTCATGAACCAGTTTGATGGTCTTATATCGAAAGTATTATTACCCGTAGTATAATCATATCCTGAATCCTCATAGTCAAAACCAACACCTTCATCCCAATACTGAGGGACTTTGAATATAATCAATTTAAATGAGGATGTTCTTTCTCTCCCCGTACCTCTTTTTGCTCCCAAAAAAGTCTCATCACCGAAAATGGTGTTGGTCATATGAAGTACATGAGTCGTCTCAGAATTTAAAATATAAACCTTATTATCTATTTTAGATTTTAGATCGTCTAAATTTAATTTAAATATGAATTTAGAGAACCCCGAACCGTAGAATATCTCGGTTGTTGGGTTTTTGGCGGTATTCACCTTCATCCCTTTAATCAGGGTGTTGTTTTTATCGAAATACGAACGAAAATATGACATCTTAAAACTTCTTTCTTTAATAAATATCTGATTAGTTTATTCTAATCGATTTATTTAAGATATCGTTCTCTAATGTTTCAAAAACCTTCTCCAATTCAAATAAATGGGGGGTTTCTAAAGGAATTAATTTACCCGGGTTATGTGTGTGTGATTTTATTACCTTATAAAGTAATATGAGGGCCTTAATAAGATTCTCACCCCTAACGGTTGCATAAGTATTAGGTTCAATAAGAGTTAGTAGTTCTTCTTGAGTGTATTCATACTTGTTTAACTTATCAAAAGGAATTGATAGATTACCTGATTTATTGGTATCGGTAGAGATAAGATATATTTTATCGGAGGTTAACGAACCAAAAGTCTGTTCAATGTTTTTAGAAACTGTAGATAAACGATTTTCCTCAGTTACAACCGACTTTCCTCTAGGAGAATTTTCGGTCATACTATAGTAAAGTCCCGACCCATTTATTGATTCAATATTGGTGGTGGGTTTTACATTTTTTAGAAAATCAATATCTGTTAAGGTTTTGACCGGTCTAAAATAAAATGGATGTAAAAAGACATTAGGTAACCTTTTATCAAACTCCTTTAAACCTTTCGTGTTTAACAGATCAATGGTTCTTCTAATTGTAACATAAGCCAACTGATACGATGTAACCGGTTGGGTAAAAGTAGGTGTTACCGTTGTACCATCTAAATTTATTAGTTTTACCGAATTAGAATACGAAATTAAATCTTGTGCGGTGTTAGCATTAAATACAGACGTATTAAAAGTATCCCCATATACGTCTTTTACTTCATAAACATACCAACTTATTGTTGTGGGGTCCGTTAAACTATCTACGTTATATTCAACCACATAGTTTAGTTTACCTTTAGGTATGACAAATTCACTTACTTTTATTAATTTATTCTCTTGTTTAGAAGAGAATTTTTTTAATGAGAATATTGCCGTTTTATCGGTTCTAATAGGTAATGATTGGATATCTTCTTTTACCGCTTTAGGGGAATCTTTTGAGAGGTACTTACCACCTCTTAGGGATATACCATTCTCTGTAAATAAAACGTCGGAACCGTATGGTCCATAAATTGCATAATCACTAAATTTTGCAAGTGAACCTTCTGATTTTTTATTTTTATAGGTACCTGTGACAGAATTTATTAGGTCTTTAGTTTTCTTGACGACACCACCATAAGAGGTTCCACCTAATTGTTGTGAGTTAACCTGAGAATTAAAATCATGTATGGTTGTAAATGGTCCCGCAATATACTCTCTGTTAACCAAATCGTTATCAGGATCATATGTTACAATTTTAATTGTTTGACCTACTTCAGGTATGTAGTTGATATTGGTTGGTAGAAATGGTTTAGCCAAAAATGGGTCGTTATTGTCCCACGGTTCATATTTAACTCCTCGTTCTCTCGCACTACTAGATTCCCCCATAACTTTATATCGAACTCTTCCGATACCTAATGGGTCCAAATTATCGTCTACGATTGCAAGTTTAATATAACTCATTACTTAACTAACCTATTACCAATTTCTTTATTTATTTTGTTATATGATTCTTCTACTGCATCCAAATATTTCGTAAGTTGGATAACGGCGTCTTTTGTTTTTTCAAATTCATTCTCTAAAAAATCTAAACATTCATTTAAATCTTTGTTAGATTTAATTTCGGGATTTTTTAATATCTCAGATACTTTATTTTTTTCCATTTTAAAACATTTTACCTGCACTATTAATTATACCCGGTGGTATAACTATAGGACCAACAGGTGTTGGAATTGTTACCATTTTATTACTTGCCTTAACGAAAGAATTATTATCCATTTCCTCACTCATTCCTTCGATTATTGCCTTGGTCATAATTAGATATTCATTTGCTTCACCGTAAATTGTTCCAACATTTAATCCCGCTGCGGCCATTCTTTCCGCCGCGTTCATATATGCTCTATCGGCACTGTAACCGGGTAGAAGATCCGAAAACCCCAATAAAAATCCGGGTACATTTATTTTACCACCTGGTAGGTTTAACGCCCCTTTAACCGCCGCGAGTATCGCTTGGAAAATCGCTAAACAATTATCAAAACCTTGACTCAATAAAGTTCTTAGTAGAGAAATAATAGCGGTGATAATTCTTACGTAGTGTTTGTATTTGTTTTTAAGAATTCTTTGACCAATCGATAAAATAAAATTTAAAAGGTCTTTCTTTATAAATTGCCAAAATTCCTTCAAGAACTTCCAAAAAACTTTTTTAATAATTATGTAAATTAATTCACCTAACTTCTTCATTAATTCATATACATCACCTACAGCACCTTTAATTTGTTTCCAAGCCACAACTAATGGGAAAATAAATTTAGGGGAAATGACAGAAGAAACTAATGCCTTAGGTACATTCAATATAAAGAGATTTACTAATTCTAAATTTATATTTTGAAAAAGTTTATTATCATCCACTGATAAACTCGCATTTAATGCGACGTTCTCTAAGGTACTGTCCACTAAAGATTGAAGATCTCCTGAGGATAAATAAACAAAATCCTCAAAACTATTTTGTGGTGATGGTACTTCAAAATTACCACAATCCACAAATCTTAATACTTTTCTATAACGAGAATCTTCATCATCAATATCAATACCTTCAACATCATTAAAATCAAAATATGAAAGAATATCTTGATCATTTTCCGAAAACTGTTGACTGGTTGTTTGTAACTGACTTGATTCGTCGGGAGATCCACATATTTTAAAGAGTTTTGAACATAATCTATTCAGATAATTTAATGCCTTGTCAACACCTTCAGGGTTTTCTCCATCACCCTGCAATGTCATTAACATCGATGTTTTTATAATATCTTCAATTTTAGGTGTTTCAATACTATCATAGTAATCATCGATAAAATCACTCACCTTAACCGCACCAACAATTCCTTGTTGTAACCCTGACACATTGTATTCCTGATTAGTTGTATTCCATGTTAAATCGAACAAGTTATTACCTGATTTACTAGTAAAACTGTAGTTAGACGAAAATGCTCCGTAAAACTCCCTATTCATTTTGATATCACCATATGTTGGTGACTCTTGTTCATACATAATAATACCAATCTTGGAAGAAGGGTCTGTTTGGAGTACATTTAAGAAGTCAAATTCCTTTGGTGAAATTACCATACTGTCTGTTGGGATAAGTGTATCGACCCCACAGATACTTGACTCTGTATTAACAAATAAAAATTGTTTAATACTTTCTTTAACAATGTTTTTAGAATCTTTGACAGTTATGTTCGCGGACTCTAAGGCGTATTTTTTAATTTTGTTAGATGACAATAATTTATCATCTTCTTTTACGGGAACCTTATTAGATTTTGCAGAAAGAAAATCACTTGCAATACCAATGACAGAACCAAAAATATCTTCTTTATTACTATTCTCTTTCTTTTTAAGTTTAGATTTAAGACCGTCAATGGAACTAGATAATTTTTTATCTAAATCAGCATTTCCTAAATAGAGATCATAGAGTTCGTCGGTCGACTTTTTAGGGTCGTCCTGTATTTTCTTAACTATTTCTAGTTTAGATTTTATCTCACGTCTTAATCTCTTAACTTTACTCATTACATTTCATATTTTTGAGAACCACCTTTAGGGGTTTCATCATCTTCTTTCATTAGTTTTTCTAATAAAAGTCTATCCTCTTCAGTAAGATCTAATTTACCCTGACTGATTGCTTGTCCACCACCCATTTGTTTGAGTAAAACACTCTGTAATTTCACAAGAGATATCTTCTTTTCAGTACAATCATTTAATATCTTCTGTTGTTCCTTAATAACGGGTCCGATGACACTCATATCTTCTGCCTCTTTCATGAAACTTAACATCTTTTTAGTTATCAAGTTGGCAGTTTGTTTCTGTTCTACAATATCGTTATAGATTTCTTGCATAAGTGCAAGTGCAGAATCCGTATCTAATGATAATATATTTGTCTTTCTTCTCATACCTATAAATAGGTTGTTTCTAATTATTTATGAAATCCATTTTAAGTAGATCGTAAAGTTTTTTATACTTTTTCATAGCAATTCTTATCTCTTTTGTGGATAGTGAGGTCATTTCTCTTAGAGATAATAATATTAGGTTTTTATTAAACTTATTCCCATCACCAACTTGGAAAATTTTGTCAAAGTTGGAGAATATCTCAATTAATGCGTAACCTAATTTTTTTTCGTTATCACTAAGATCTTCCTTTTCAATGAAGAGTTCCAATTCGGTGGTTAATTTGGTGACTATGTTTTTATAGTCTAACTCTTCTTCATCAATAACATAAGATAGGTCCGCCCTATCTTCGAGTCTAGTTGATATATCCTCGTAGGAGACGGACCTATTATTTTCTTTGGCATCTTTTTGTATGGTACCCATTAAGTAATTTTTACAAATGGTTCCAAAATAGGAATATGCCTTATAATTCTTAGTTGTGTCGAATTTACTGATCTTAGTCATTAAGAATGACATGGTATCAGTATGAATTTCTTCAAACTCGTAATCTTTCCTGTAAAGTTTATAACGGCGGATAATACTTTCCACCATTATTGTGAGAGGTTCTTCTAAATATTCTCTGAATATCTTATTCTTTTCGTCTTCGTTTTCGGATTCTAAATATCGTACTACCGCTTGTTCTTGCTCCTCCCCAAAATAAATTTTTTGGGTTCGTTTTCTCGGCATTACTTTTCTACATATTCAATCTCTCGTTTATTTTTAAAGAAAAATTCTTTTTTTGCGGTTTCTAACCAAAATTTAGGTTCATCGTTACTTAATTTGTTTGATTCATCATTCTTATATGACCAAAATAACGAGTCTTCTCTAAAATTAACGTGACGATATCCTATTTGAGGAATAACGACAACCTTAACACCATTATGTGTTAATCTTAAAAGAAACTCATAACTAAATGTGAGTTTAATGTTTTCCTTAAATGAACCGTTCTCTTTAATAACTTCGGTTTTGTAGATACCACCACTGGTTTGATAGTTCTGATAATCCAATAATAGTTCATTATCAATGACACCCTGTTTTTCACTAAAACCGTATGCCCAAACAGACTCGTTAGTGAAATTAGTTAACTTACCTTCACTATTAACGTCTTTAACGATTGGGAGGAATACGTCGGCATCTTCAAACATAGTTCTATACTTGTTAAACGAATTTAACCAATTTGGTGTGTACTCATCATCAATTTCTAAAATAGAGAACCATTCAGTATCACAATTATCAATACCTAAGTTGACTTGAGAACAGAAATCTGTTAATCCTTTATTTTTGATAATATTAATATCCAATTTATCCGAAAGACCTTCTTTCTTTAGGTCTCCCACGATATCTGTGGGACCTACAACTAATAACTTAACATCATCATAAAATTGTTCAACAGTACTTATTGCGTTTGAGAACATTTCTCTATAATCACCATCTAAAGTGTGGATTGGTAGAATTACTGTTATATTTTTCATACGTTTACTTCTTCTTTTAATTTATTTAACGCATCTTCAATACTTTTAACTCTCGTTGTTTTAAAAGAATTAAAAATAGATAATACATTTGAGTCAATAATCTCATCATTAAATGGTATTAAAGTCTCTTTCATTTTTTCTTTAACTTCATCATTAATTGTAACTCCTTCCAACCACGCCATAACGTAAGTTCCGATCAGTTCAACAATTTTGTGTAAGTCATATGTCCATATTCCATTATCACCCAACCATTCGGGTTCATTGTTCGGGATTTTACCTATAACAGGTATCTCACACTTCATAGATTCCAATGGGAATGTTCCAAATGTAGATTCATCATCTAACCAAACAGAACAAATACACTCTTGTAATTGTAATGCAAAATCTTCATATGTCATTTGGACCATATCTTTAAATGTAACCCATCTCAATTGTGGGTACTTTAAATAGAATTCTGAAATAATTCTCCTGTGTTGGCCTCTATCTCTTGCACTGATTGCAATGAAAGGTTTTGCAGGTTGTTCGGATGGTTTGAAAATATCACCAATTTTAGGCGGATTTATGAAAATTAATGATTCGGGGAACACACTTTTAATATATTCCTTAGATTTTTCGGTTGTGGTAATTACTTTATCAAAACCATAATCACTCCATCTACTACCCACGGGTAATGTCTCGAAGATATACTCAACTTGTTGTACCAACATGATTTTGGTACATTTAACATTTGCAAGTTGTTCTAAGACATTTGAGTAGTATTCAGGAACTACAAGAACATCATCAACATTCATTTGTATCTGATCTTCTTTAATTGTTACAACGGGAATGTCCTTGTATCTATCCCCTAACCAACTTCTTACTCCTCCGTAATTTTTATCTTCAACGAGAATTTTAGCGTCTACCCCCTCTTTTCTAAGAGTTTCTACGGTATCGTAAATGTATTTAATTGCAGCCCTTGCATTCCCTTTAGTGTCGTAGGTCAGAAAATAAACTTTATATTCATTATTCTGTAGTCGACCTAAAGCGGATTCTAGACGTGTAATGTTGTCTTGTGTTTGATCACTCATCTTCTTTAGTTAATATTTGATATTTTATTAGTGTGTTAAATGCAATTTTAAATGGAATAGAGAGTTCACTATTTAGAAGTCCCAATCCATTATCATCTTGTGCCGGTTCGGTTAAAATAGTATCTAAACACATTTTTATTGTATCGTATTTAAAAACATTTATAGTTTGATCTACCGAACCTGTGGCAGTACCTTCTTCATCGGTGTCAACGTCAACTGTTAATTCACAGCTTTCAGTAATCTTGTCAATGTTGAGGTAATAATATTCTCCGAGGATTTCAACCATTTTTCTTTTATTTCTGTTAATTTATGTATTTCTAAAGGATTTGTAAAGTGTTGATTATAGTCGGTATTGAATTTAACCACTTTCTTAGATCTAGGACATAGGTCAATAACTGACTTATTATCTGTAATCCACAAATCACATTGTTTCCACAGATTCGGTATTTCCGAATTTATAGAGAACTTTATATTATTACCCATGAATCCATTCTTCGATAAAAAGAATAGGGTTGACGGTTTAGATTTACCCAACTCGTCCAATCCAACCAAAGTGAATCGATGTTCCTTATTCTCATAAATCAATTTATTTAATTCAAAAAATACGTTCGAATAACTTGGATTTGCATGACCAAATATTTCAACCGCATAATCCATAAATGTGAAGTTATCGAATTCTTCTTTTGATTGGAACTTATAACTCTCCAATAAAAAACTATTCCTTACAGGTTCAGTCACCCCATATTGGAATGACCGTTCCTCTTCGGTAAGATTTTCAGGTTCGGTATCTAAGTAATAATCCTTATAGTGATAATCAAACTTTGCTATTGTGTTTCTAAGAACACCATCTATACTGATAAAAATTTCCATGTTTAAAATATAATAAAAATTTTATTATAAGTAAAGTTTTATTAATCGTAACGTTTTAAAATCTGACTGATCAATGGGTTTCTTACGATATCCTTATCACCGAATTCATATATTCCGATATTTTTTACATCACCTAATCTAACTTTCGCATCGTAAAGTCCACTCTTAGTTTTATCTCTAAACTTATCAGACTGTTCTAAGTCTCCGGATAAGAAGAATTTAGAGTTATATCCGATACGGGTAAGTAATAACTTTATTTGTGCAGGAGTTGCGTTTTGGGCTTCTTCAAAAACAAGAATTGTGTTATCAACGTTCCATCCTCTCATATAAGCCAATGCGGCAACTTCAATATAACCTTCATCTTTAAGTTTTTCACGACATTCCTTCCCAATAATTTTATTAAGGAGGTAGTAAGAAGGGTAAATGTAGGGGTCTAATTTTTCTTCTAAACCACCGGGTAATGAACCTAACTTCTCCTCAGCTTCAACCGCAGGTCTAACAATAATAATCTTTTCGTATTTGTTATTTTCATCCCATAGTAAATCAACCGCTTTCTTCATTGCGATATATGATTTACCAACACCGGCGGGTCCGAAACAAAGTGTTATTTCGTTATTCTCTAAAACATCCCAATATTCTTTTTGAGATTGTGTTAGAAATTTTTCTTTAGGTCTTCTAAAAATTTCACGAATTCTCTCTTTGTGAGTTCCTTTTCTTGAAACTTCTGTTTTTGCTGTTCTTGTTCCTCTTGCAGGCATTCTTATAATATATTTTTTATTTATTTACCTGTAGATCCAAAACCGCCATCACCTCTTTCAGTTTCTGACAATTCATTTACTACATTAAAACTTATTTTGGGATATGGTAAAATCATTATTTGACAAATTCTGTCCCCCACATTATACTTGACAGAATTTAATCCATTTGTTTTATTAAAGGTAGCTTGTATTTCCCCTCTATAACCACTATCAATAACACCAACAGAATTACTTAATTCTAACTCCATTTTTCGTATTGATGATCTTGGAAACACCAACCCAACATAACCTTGAGGTATTTCAACCGCAATTCCTGTTCCGTATGTTACTTGGGAGGTCGTGTTATTAATGATTTCTGTGGCCGTTAAATCCATACCCGCATCACCATCTTTGGAATATGTTGGTATTACCGCGTCGTCCTTTAACTTTTTAATATTACAATTTAAAATAGGTGTCAACATTGCCTTAGTTGAATTTGTCGAAACTGACTCACCAACAAACTCAGATGCGTCGGTCGACAAATTCATTAGAACACTCTCAATCTCTTTTAAATAATTCTCATCAACGTTATCCTCGTCTTGGGATAATGTCTTTTCAAATTCCTCTAATTTTTGAATATAATTCTTTATGGTATTCTCATCCATTTTTTTGTTCAAATATTGCTAATTCAAACCCTTGTTTTACAATTTGGGCTAATGGTGTTGAATGGTATTTGGACTGTAGGTCGTCGTCTCCTTTGTCTGAGTTTACGATTGTTTGGTATTCTTCTTCATTTAATTGAACTCCGTGTTGTAAACAATAAAACGCCGATCTTTCCCCAACTCTCATAGAAACTAATTGATCATTGAATTCGTACATTTTTCCTAATTTGGTACGATGCCATTCACTTTCGTTTGGTTTAAAGAGGAAAGTTTTACCTATTTGAGATAATATCGTACACTTTAAAATACTCGACACTTCTTGTTGTAAATTTTCAGGTAAAATACTGTTTACCTTAACCGCGTATTTTGATGCAACAAATATGTGTTCCAACAATCCACCCGGGTATGCTCCGTACATATCTAATGAAGTTGATGCAGGGGCAACAAATAAGTCATCACCTAAAAACCCCAAGAGAGACGGTGTCATTACACCGTACTTCTCCGAAGTCTCAATAAGTTTTGTTTTATTTTTCTCTATCTGTTCTTTACTTAACATCTCTATTATCCTTTATAGTATTGTGGGGTAATATCTCTTCCAATAATACATTCGATCTGCATCTTTGCGATTGATACACTTTGACTAGATCTCATATCCTCTGAACGATATCTTGTCAATACAATTGTTGCTTCTTCAATTGATTCTGCTTCTACAACATACTTAACTTTTGTGATTCTTGGATTTCCTTCTCGATCCAATTGTTCCATTTCGTACCCTACGGTTGCTAAATAATACATAATTTTTGTTTTTACTTGTTAATAATTGATTTAAAGAATTCCACTCTATTTTTAGAAACAGTGGAGAGGGAATATTTGTCTTCCACTGTTTCGTATAATCTATTACCCAAATCAGTTATCATATTTGGATTTTCGATTAATCTTTTCATATGTTGATTCCATTGTTTGTGGTTTTTAGATGATTGCACCAACAACGAATTACCATTTTCCGTGAAGTTACCATTTTCATATCCACTAACCAAATCTATAAGGTAAGGATTTTCCGCACTTGCAATAATTGCTTTCTTATGGAACCCCGCTTCAATTACTTTCAGTTGGGATTTATTATGATTAAACTCAGTACTAACAATTGGTGCTAATGATACATCGAAGTAGTTGTAATTGGTTGCATATTTGTTAATATCCATGGTCCATCGCCTCACGTATGGTTGATCTAAATCATTTGGGTATGATGTATTTTGATAAGTTTTAAGGAAACTTGCATAATCTTCAGTAACGGAATTATACCTGTTGGTAAAGATTTCCTCATACTTCGCCCAAACAGTTTCCTCAGGTCTTATTGGTCTTTCTCGAACCTGACCCGTTAATTTGTTTATTTCCCTCATGTTTCCACGAGTATCAAACCCACATAGTACAAATTGAACTTTGTCTTTAAATTGGTTTTGTGTTTGAGAAATACCACCCCTAAGAAGTTCTAAATCATGGTAGTGTGAGGACCCACCTAACCAACCAAATCTAACTTTTTCAGATTTAATAGGGTTAGGTTTAAACTGAGATTCCTTTTCATTTACTGCGTTTGGAAAAATCTCAACGTTTTTGATGTTGAGTGACTTTTTAATTGTATCTCTATAGATTGAGGTTGTGGTTGTTACATAATCTACCGAACGAAGAAGTTCTACTCTCTTTTTTGCAAGATCATTCTTCTTAAATGTTTCGTAGTTTGGATGTCTTTGGTCTACTCTCCAAAAATCATCAGTATCCATAACAACTTTAATTCCATTCTCTTTCAACCACCCAATTCTCTTCAAATTTTCCTCATGATTTGTTTTATGAATAAAAGAATGAAATACTACAATATCATAGTTGGAAAAATAGTCATCAGAATTTGGCACATCGAACACAATATCCACATGCACCTCATCCGAGTGGTTATCACCAATATAGGTAAATGGATCTAATATTCTAAATTTACCAACCCCATGTGAATCTGAGGGTACGGCAAGTATTCTGATTTTTGACATATATTCGTATTATATATCAAAATATAAGAAATAAAAAGGAGGAAATCAATCCTTACTTACTTTTATTTACGCCCGTGATTTTCCCTTTAAAGATAGAATCACCAACCTTGAGTACTAAATTCTCATTAATTGATGATGTTTGTTGGGCTGTAAGTATAAGATTTAATTTTTTATCCACTATTTCCTCTAACGTGTCTTTAATGGTTTCTCTAATTAAAGATTTAATGTCTTCGTTTAATGAAGAGGTTTGTTGGACTTGAGGGATATTTGGGGTATGTTGTACCGTTTGTGGTTTTTTAGAAAGACCTTCTCTTTCCATTAATTTTTTCGCCCCTTCGATAAAATTCATATCGAGACTGTCGGATAATGAGATCTGTTCCATTGTTGGGATTGGGTTTTTAATCATCGCCTCTTTTATAGAATCGGGTAATTTTGAACCTCTGATTTTATCTTCATTTACAACAGGTGACTTAACATTTTTAGGTGTGGAAGGTGAAGTGTTTTGCATTAGTACCTCAGGTGATTCTAATAGTGCAGACGCGTTAATATTGCCTGTGGTGAATGTTCCACCATCAACCGCATTCATTACTTTTTTTGCATTAACGAGTTTTCTCATTAAATCATTCTCGTTAATTGTTCCTGTTCCTTGTTGTGACATATTTTAAAACTTTATATAATATATAGAATTACTTTTTAATTATAAAGTAATTGTTTAATTCTTTTGATGTCCTCATTTAAACCATCATAGTTATTATCCTGATCTTCATCCTCATTTTCATCCTCATCGTCTACCACCGGTGGTTCCATACTAGGTCTATTTTCCGGTTCTGGTTGAGGTAACTCAGTTCTCTCAGGTTCAGTAGATTGGGGTTCAATTGGTTCTTTCTTTTGAGGTTCTTCAGGTTTTGTTTGTGTTGGTTCAACTTGAGGGGTGTCTTGGGGGGTTACTTGAGGGGTGTCAGACCAATTTGGTGTTACGTAGGTGACTGACATTGAATTATCATCACCATCCTTATAACCCGGTCTTTTTTCATCAAATGTTTCCTGATCAAATATTTCGATTTGATTCATTCTACCCACCATAAATGTTCTCCAATTTCCTTTTTCGAAACCTGACTTAGTTCGAGATGGTGGTTCGACCCACGCCCTAACAATCATATTTCCTTTTTTAGATAGTCCTAATGCCACCATCTCCGCCTTAACTCTTCTACCCGCCTGTACTTTAGATCTTGGTCCATTATAGAAAAATGAAACAGGATGTCTTTCCTTAATTGCCTTTGCCAGTGACTTTGGTGCACTCGCCAATTTAGGTTCAGATTGTTCACCTATCAAAAATCTATATATGTCTTTAAATAATTTCATTAAAAGTCGGGGTATCCGTTTGTTTGATCGTATTGGTTTCTTGCAATACTTTGAACTCTTTCGTTTATGTCGGTTCGTGTACCAATACTGTTGTTATTTTCTGCACGTCCTTTCTCATCCCCATCAGAAATTGCATTAGGATGTACAATCCCATAAGAATTGTTTTGATTGTATATGTTCCTTGATTGATTATCAATTCTAGTGTTGATGTCTGTAAGTCCACCTACTTGTCCACTATTCTCACCTTTACCCAACTCATCTCCATCAGATAGTGCATTAGGGTGGTTAACACTGTAACCATTTACGTCAGTATTGTACTTATTACGATTTAAAAGGTCAACTCTTGTGTTTATATCGGTCAAAGATCCAATACTACTGTTGTTTTCACCTTTACCTTTCTCATCTCCATCAGAAATAGCATTAGGGTGTACCACACCGTAACCATTCTGATCGTTATAGAAATTCCTACCTAAATTATCAACACGTGTTTTTATGTCGGTAGAACCCCCGATTTTTCCGTTGTTCTCCCCCTTACCTAATTCATCACCATCAGAAATTGCGTTGGGGTGATTAATACCATACCCATTCTGATCATTATATGAATTTCTTTTAATATGTTCTTGTCTTTGATTGATATCAGTGAAAGTACCTATTTGACCGTTATTTTCTCCCCTACCATACTCATCACCATCGGCAATTGCATTTGGGTTCTGTACACCGTAACCAAAATCGGGACCGTATTTATTTCTACCCAAAACTTCAATTCTTGTGTTTATATCGACAGAAGAACCGACATTTCCGTTATTCTCACCTTTACCTTTCTCATCCCCATCAGATACCGCATTAGTGTGGTTTGAATCATACCCACCTTTCACGTTATACGAATTTCTAGAAAGTGCCTCCTGTCTAAATTTTTCTGAAATAAGGTCTATTTGACTTGCCATTATAATAAATCTTTTATTCTTTGTATTTCCTCAAAAATACCCAATGACGAAATTGGACTAATTGAAGTTTTATCCGAGTTCGACTTTAGCATGTTTGTTGGAACTTTATAGTCTTTACTTTTCTTCGTGTGAGTTTTTAAAAACGAATTTTTTCGTATGTCGTTAATCTGACCAATATTATCTGCTCTTTGTTTAGATTTCTTATTGTTTTTGATTAAATCTCTTTCACCATTTAAATGTGTTTTACCCCAAGTTAACATTAATTCTCCACCCGCTAATTTATATTGAGTGGAGTTAGGGTCTCCATTTTCTAAGTCATGAATAATTCTTTTTATCTGAGCATAGGTTACATTTTTAGTTCTAAGAAGGTTTTTTGCTCTTTGTGTTCCATCAACCTTTTTATCTTCTAAAGATGTGAATACCTTGTGGATATAATCGAATATATTGTCAGGTATTTTAAAAACCCTATCCTTTAATTGACTATTCATTAAAATAGATTTTTAATATCATTTATGGTAAGTCCGTTACTTTCTAAACTATTTTTTAGAGATTCAACCTGTCTTTTTATAATTACAGGTATTTCTTTTTCCTCTTCTTTAGAAACAAGATCATCCGTTGCGGATTTCTTAGAAAGAACCGTTTCCATATAATCTCTCATAAACTTTTTTGGGTTCTCAACTAATCTTACTTTATCATCAGGTAATGTTTCATCATAACCCATTTTCTTTAGGCGATCCATCGCCTCATCATGAGTTAAATTCAACTCCTTAGTAAAGTGTTTGTATGCTTCCTTAAAATTTTCGTCATCACCTAATGTATCGTCATAACCCAATGACTTACTCATATCGGCTTCGGCCCAATATCTTAAAGATGTGTGAGTTCCGTGAACCCCATGTGTTCCCATAGATCCGGCAACTGCCTTTACAGTCTGGTCTGTTGTTTTGGCGGAGGTAATTCCCTTTGAATTAAAATTTCTTGGTTTATTACCTCTCTTTATATTTCCTTTAGAGTCGACAATTTCATCAACATCTTTTTCAATCTTTTCGGGTATTTTTTCATAATTGGTGTCACTTGAAAATTCGTCAGCCCATTTTGACCATTTTTTCTTTTCTTTCTTTGATGCACCCTTCTCATTTGCTTTAGCATAAAAGAATCTTTGTTGCGCTTTTGACGCAAATTTCTCTTCTATTACCTGTTTTACGAAATTATTCATAGAAACTTGTTTTATTATAAATATCAAATCTTATGAAAGATATTTATTATTATATGAATAGTCAGGATATTTTAAGAAATTTGGGAATAAGTTTCGATTTGGAGTTGGATAATTCCGAAACTTACGATTATGAAATCTCATCATTTGATGACGATTATGACAAAAAAGTCATAGATTTTAATAACGCAATAAATTTTAATGTTGGAGTACAGAACAACCTTACAGGTCATAGTACACAAAGAATATGCATAGATTTATGTGAAATAGATAATAGACCCAACGATCCTAACTACATATATTCAGGAATAACCCAATCAATATCTTATTCAGAATTTACCCAACATTTCAATATTCTTGACAGTCAGGGAGTTGTGACTCATGAATATGAAAATTTTATACTAAATAATGACGTTTATACTTACACAGGTTTTACCAATGAAGTACATTATTTTAAAATTTGTGGTTATAGTTTAGATTGTTAGAGATCTATTTTCATTTTGTAATAAAATAACCGATGTTTTTACTATTTATAGTTAAAAGTAAAAATGTTAGAAATCTCAGGTTTTACCACAAATTTAATTGAGTGTCAATCTAAATTATCTGATAGTTGTTGTCCAATAGACCCGACGTTAGGTGTTAGATCGTGGGCATATCAATTTAATACCCATGGGGGTGTGGATAATTGTGAATTTTTAATAGACCGAAGAGTAGAAAAAGGTTGGACTTTAGATTTCGTTTTCAATAGAGAAAGTTTACCGTGGTCTCTTGGTAGTACATTTTATTTTTTTGGGGTAAGAGACGAGAATGATCCAAAATTATTTGCCGATAATAATCTTTCATTTTCTTTCACATCTGATGGTAGAGTAAAATGGGAGTCTTATAGATATTCGGGTGAATGTATTAATGAAGTCTACCAAGAGTCGTTTTATATTGACTCAGGTGTAACCCCCGTTTTGTGTACTGAAGGAACAAAAACAGATTTTAATTTAACTATTGTTTTTGATCGACATTTAAGACTTACCGAATGTGATGTAGAAAATTCGGGTGGTTGGAATGATTTAATTACGGGGGAGACTATAACAAATGCATCCGACGTTGTTTTATCAGGATCAACTGAACAATATCAATATAACGAGGAATTAAATAAAGATTGGAATGATGAGAGATACGCTCGATTAGGTGTTTTGAAAATATATCTAAATGGGTGGCCTATCTATAAAAAAGACAATTGGGAGGAAATTGTCCCATCAAACAGAGGGTTCCAACCATTTGTACAATCTTGGGGTGGGGGTGCATCCGGTTCGGGGGGTATTCACGAAGGTGTGACAGAATTTAATTTAAAAAGAATTAAGTACATTGAAGAACCATTAAACGCGTTGGAGGTAAAACATCATTACGTTGTCTCAACTAGTCCTTTTTTCGATATAACGGAATGTGTTAGTCCATGTGTAGAAACGATCACACCATTTGTTGGTTAATAATATTAAAATAGGTATTTATTAGATATGGAATTTTTTATAAGAAAAGACGCAACCGACCCGATTTTAAAGATGAGATTGGTTGATGATGGTAGAAATGATAAATCATCGTTGAATGATTTATTAGAAAATGCCGATATTAGGTTTGATATGTATGAAGTCGAAACGGAGATTCCTCATATTTTAGGTGGACAGTGTAATTTAACCACAAGGACAAAAAAATATGATCAAACCACTGAAGAATATTATATAACGTATAGATTTACTTCAGAACAAACCAAAGAATCAGGAAAATTTGAGGGGATTATAACTGTACAGTTTAGAGACACTAACCTACAGCCGACCAATAAGTTAATTGTTCCAATTAAAGAGAAACTCTTTATAAACATCATTTAATCGAAACCCGCCACACATATGTGATGGGATTTGATATTTTATTATTTTTTTTGTATATTTGTATTGGATAAGACTAACTACCTACCTAAGGTAAGCTAATGTGTCACTTAAATAATACATAATGAAAGAAATAATCTCCCAAGAGGTAATCGAAGAATTCCTTAACGGCGCAGACCCTGAAGAGTATATTACGGGTTTAGAGTACGAGTACAGTACAAACACAATCTACAAAATCATCCAACACCCCGAAAAGGGTAAAATAATTCGAAGTGATAAATTAACTCCATTTCTTTGGGTTAGTGATATTTCTGAATTAAATTTTTACGGTGGTAGTAAAGCACTACAACGTAAGAAAATGATGGAATTCGGTATTATCATTGAGAAGTTGGATACTCATGATAATGAACGATTAGAAAATGGTTTCAATTATCTCGTTAAAAGTACCAAAGGTTATAAAGAACTTTTAGGTTTCTTTCGTCAAGGTGGTATAAACCCGTGGGATGAGGACGTTAGACATCATTTCATTTTATTAAATCCAAAAGAACAATACCTAATCCAAAAAGAGAAAAGACTTTTTAAGGGTATTGAAGAATACGAGGACGTTCATCGTTTAGTATTCGATATTGAAACCACAGGTCTTGAACCCGAAAAGGATAAAATCATCCTTATCGGAATGAAGGATAATCGTGGTTTTTTAAAGATCATTAATGCGTTTGGTGAAGATGGGGAGAAAAACTGTATTATAGAATTTTTTGAATATCTCTGTGAACTTAAACCAACAATTTTTGCGGGGTACAACTCTGCATTCTTCGACTTCCCGTTTATTTTAAAGAGAGCGGAGATTTTGGGTGTAAATGTTGAAGAATACACAAAAGTCTTTGTTGATCAGGGTATTAAAGAGAGAGAAGGTATGCTTAAACTCGCCAACGAGGTTGAGAAGTATACCCAACATATGATATGGGGTATGAATATTCTCGATATTGCCCATGCGGTAAGGAGAGCACAGGCAATCAACTCTGAAATTAAGTCGTGGGGTTTGAAGTACATTACGAAATACCTTGGTGCGGAAAAAGAGAATCGAGTTTATGTGGACGGTCCTAAAATTTCAAAGATTTATTTAGAAAACGAAAGTTACTATGTTAACCCAAAGACGGGTAATTATAAAAAAATCGGTGAAAAGGGAACTGAGGGTTTATTAGAAAAATATCCCGGTAAATTCGAGATATGGACAGGTCGTAAAATTGTTGAACAGTATTTGGATGATGACTTAATTGAGACTATGGTGGTTGACGAATCATTTAGTCAATCAACATTCCTACTCTCTAAAGTGGTACCAACAACATACGAGAGGATTTCAACTATGGGGACTGCAACATTATGGAAACTCATCATGTTAGCTTGGTCTTATAAACATAATTTGGCCGTACCTGAAAAACAGGAACGAAGAGCAATTACAGGTGGTTTGTCAAGATTATTGACAGTTGGTTATTCGACCAACGTGGTTAAATTTGACTACTCATCACTATATCCTTCTATTCAATTGGTTTATGACGTTTTCCCTGACTGTGATGTTATGGGGGTACAAAAATCTATGTTGAAGTATTTCCGAGATGTCCGTATTAAATACAAGAAGTTGGCCTCTGAATACAAGAAGAAGGATCCTGAATTGGCCGAAAAATACGATCGTAAACAATTGCCAATCAAAATCTTCATTAACGCATATTTTGGATCACTTTCAGCGCCACACGTTTTTCCGTGGGGTGATATGGATATGGGGGAAACAATTACATGTGTGGGGAGACAGAGTCTTAGAATGATGATTATGTTTTTCCAACAAAAGGGTTATAAACCTTTAGTAATGGATACTGATGGTGTTAACTTCTCATGTCCTGAAAATGTAGAGGAAAGAAGATATGTGGGTAAAGGTTTAAATGAATTGGTGGAAGAGGGTAAAGTATATGAAGGTGCCGAAGCCGATACCGCGGAATTCAATGACATTTTTATGAGAGGTGAGATGGGATTAGATATTGATTATGTTGCCCCGTCAACGGTTAATTTTGCCCGTAAAAATTACGTACTTAAAAAACCAAATGGTGGACTTAAACTAACGGGTAACACGATTAAATCTAAAAATCTTCATGGGTACATTGTTGATTTCTTAGACGAAGGTTTAGGTTTATTACTTGACGGTAAAGGTTACGATTTTTTAGAGGTCTATTACAAATACATTGAAAAGATCTTCAATAAGGAAATTCCTTTGGCTAAAATTGCCAATAAATCACGGGTAAAACAAAGTATCGAAGATTATAAAAAACATATGAAAAAAAGAACCAAAAGTGGTTCTCTTATGTCTAGACAGGCACATATGGAATTAGTTATATTAAACGACTATCCTGCGGGTTTAGGTGAAACAATATACTATGTTAACAACGGTATAAAGAAGAGTGACGGGGATGTTCAGAAAATAACAAAACCAACTAAGAAATTCCAACAGGAATACTTTGAGAAACACGGTACTGAGGTTCCACCTGACTATATTCAAATTAACTCTTTTATGATTACCGAAAAAGAGTTGGAAGAGAATCCCGATATGAAGGGAGACTATAACATTGCAAGATATTTGGATACGTTTAATAAAAGAATTGAACCATTGTTAGTTGTTTTTCACCCTGATATCCGAGCAGATATTTTAATTGATGATCCTAAAGACAGACCGTTCTTTACTCGACAACAGTGTGAATTAGTATCAGGATACCCAATTAAAGAAGGTGGGCAAGACAATTACGATGACGTAATGACCTTATCGGATAGTGAAGTACTATTTTGGAATAAAGTACAAAGAGACCCTTTCTTTATGTATTTAGAAGACAGTATTAACTATGTGGACCAACATTGGGTCAACGTTAACAGAGAAGTCGTCAGTTTTAAAAGACCGAGTACGGTTTCAAACGAAGATGAGATTATTGAAAGAAATGGTCACGATTACGCAACACACGGTGACGATTTTTAAATCATAGTGAATGGAGACTGCATAGGGCGGTATTTCATCGCCTTATTCAGATTCTCCGCTTCATTACCTTTTCTCTCCAACATCTTATCAGGACGTAATCTCTCAAGCCTTTGAGATAATTCCTCGACTAATTTTAATTTTTCGTCTTTACCTTCAGTTAAAAGAGACGTGTAATCTAATTTTACTTGACTATCAGGTACTTGGAGATCTCCCGAGAATTTAGAATAGATACGACCTAACCCCTCTTTTGAATACGCAATAAGATATTTTCTTACCCAATTCTGTGCGGGTTTATTAAGTGTCTCCCAAGTAAGTTCCTCTGTTTGTATGTCGGAAGGTAATTTTACAATATCCTTATTTTTCGCCAAACAATCGTCCCTATCGTTGGTGTCGTAGTACCAATACCACACATAATAATTGTGTTGTTGTATGGAACCAAAATCAAACCTACCACCAGGAACATTAGCCAAGTGGACTAATTTTTTACCCTCAGGTAATGCGGTTATTCTATATGTTAATTCACCACCAATAAGACGGTTTTTAATATTTCTATCTTGCATTCTTGCAAGTAAATCATATGCAGGTAACATAAAGTAAGAACCTGATGCCCCCATTTGAGCAAAACCACCAACTCCACCAAAACCTACTCCACCGAGACCACCAAAACCACCTAAAAATGGGTCAACAATAGAATCAGTTAATTCCGCTCTTGTAAACCACAGTAATTCATTAATTTCTCGACCCGCAGGGATTTCATAAGTTTGTTGTCCCGGCACCAATTCTATCTTGTCTTTTTTAAGGACATAATCACCCCCTGTTTGTAGACCAACTATCTTTGAATAAGAATATGAATATTGTGTCTCATAGTCTAAGGATCGTGTTGTGAACGCTCTTGTCAACGACTGTGTGTCCACATCTAATCCCGCCAATGACGACCATTGTGATTCAATTAACCAATCACTAACGTACTGTTCGTATTCGTCTAAAGATAACTCTAAGAATGTGTCTAACTGTTCTTCAGTTAATTCTACAGACCTAATTGGCATTCCCAAAAGGTGTAAAACCTGAGAAAATAACTTCTCTCTATTTGTAGGTGTAATAATAGTGCTTGCCATACTTGATTTATTACAATAAATAGTTTATATTTGGGAAAACTAAAGAATTTATATTGATAGGATTAGGTAAAAATATTAAGACCCCCGAGTTAGACAGTGGTATTGTACAATCTTTATTTGTTTCTAAAAACAATTTTTCAAACCAATCTCATTGGATTAAAGGTTTAAATTGGATTTTTCAAAATAGGGATTGGTCGGAATATGATGGGTTTAGGTATGATTTTAGTTCCGATATGAATAGGTATGGTGTTTATTATACCCTATCAAACTATGAACTGTGGTCGTGGAGGAATAGTGTTGAAACAAATCAAAGCGCCATTTTAGAAATTATAAATGAATATAATTTATCTCATGATAGTTCTGAACAGATAACTGTAGAAAACCTAAAAAAGGACTTTCCAACTTATTCGGGTAAACTACTAAGATACATTTACTACAATTTTGATTATGTTTTTGGGACTAAGGGAGTAACCCATTTATCTCGAAAACTACAGATCACGACGGCCAATGTGTGGTACCGTTCGAAATTCTCAGAAATAAGTTTCATTAGAAATTATTTTAGTCAATCTAAAATTTTTATCCCTAAAAATAGGGGTAATGGTGATGATTATCGTCATGGATTAGATTTCGTTATTGACGATTTAAGGTGTCAACATAAGAGTTGTTCACTAATTGAAAGACAGGACTCTTATGAGATCTTTTCAAACAATCTACATAAGGAAAAACACAAAACATTAAATTGGTTGGTAATCGAATACGGCGTTTCAGTTTATGTATTCGATATTAATGATATTTTTGATCCAACAATAATAACGACCCATAAATCCATAACAATACCAAAAGAAAGGTTGGTTTTTATAAAAGACAGACCTAATGATGAACTTACCAACATACTTAAGCAAATATTCAATCTATCAATTGGGTCGGGATATATTTTTGAAATGATCGACTCTGAAGAACCTTCAGTCGAAATGGATCTTATAAATAAGAATATTATAATAAAATTTAATGGGGTTGATTTAGACTCAATCGAGAAAGAATTAAGAGATTGTTTAGAAGAACTAACTAATGTTCTTTACTAGTTCCGATGCGAAACTTTCAGAATATTCCCCATCACCCATCACTTGGTCGATAATGTCTTTTTTCTTCTGTAGAATGTTGTAAACTGTCATCTCTATAGTATTTTCAAAGACAGGATAATAAACAAGAACACTATTTTTTTGTCCGTATCTATATGCCCTGTCTTCCGCTTGTGAGTGGTCTGCGGGTACAAAAGATAAATCATTCATTATTACCGTATCTGCAGCTGTTAGTGTGATACCCACACCCGCAGCCTTAATGTTACCAATGAATATTTTAATTTTATCTTCATTCTGAAAACGGTCCACAGAATCTTGTCTACGGTCTTTAGACATTCTACCATCAATAACAACAGAATTCTTTTTATATTTTTCATGTAACATATCTAAAGATGTTGTAAAGTTGGTGAATACTATCACTTTCTTACCCTGTTCAATGACCTTATCGATTAATTCACATGTGTGTGACACTTTTTCGATAGCAATGAGTTGTCTAAGTTTCATTAAACGATTTAGTGTGACAGTAATACTTTCTTTTTCTTTGTTGTCTTCCGTAATTCTTAAAAAGTCAGATAATTCATCGTCGTAAAACGAATTTTTAAGTTCTAACCATATTGGTGAAACTATTTTTTCGGGTAAATCAAGGACATCCGTTTTCATTCGTCTAAGAACTATCGATTTAGTTTGTTCTCTTAATTCTTCTAGATTACTCGCACCACTCGTATTCCAAACCTTTCTTCCGCCAACCCTAAATTGATAACCTTTACAATATCTCATCACATAACTCTTCCAATTAAGTGTCAACGGTGAGTTAACGATTTTAAGTAAATTATAATAATTGATTGGTCTTGAAGTCATAGGGGTTCCTGTTAGTAACCAAACCTTCGGGATTTTAGCCAAAATATCATTAAGTAATTGAGTTCTTTGTGCCTGACTATTTGATATGTAATGTGCTTCATCCACAATTGCAAGATCAAACCCCTCATTAACAATGATTTGATATGCCTCACTATCCACACTATTCTCTGTGGTGTGAAAGTTTTTCAATATGTCGTAATTGATGATGTAGTATTTGAAGGTGGACCCCCATTTTTTACCTTCAACTATCAATGTGTGTGCATCAGAATAGTTTTCAATCTCTCTCTTCCAATTTATTTTAAGGGACGCGGGACAAACTATTAAAACTTTTTTTGCACCACTCTCTAAAGACGCAATAACTGTTGATGTCGTTTTACCCAACCCCATATCATCAGCAAGGATAAATCTATCATTTGCAAGTAATTTTTCAATTGCCTCTTTTTGGTGTGACATCGGAGGTCTTTTATCATACGGGGAATAATCAATTTCTCTATTTAACTTCTTTTCCTCTTGTGTTATGGAAGCCTTTGGAATCCACATAGAAATATGTTTCATTTCTTTAGTGATGTTCCCCCATACATGATATGCCTTATCACTTTCACAAAGAAGTTTTTCCACCCATATCTCATCAACGGGTTTCATTAAAAGTCTATCCTCTTGTATTTTACTACCAAATTGAGGGGCAATTTTAATATATTTTCTTGCGACTTTAGGTTGTGTATTGTGGTATTTTAGAATGTATTCTGATTGCGGGCGTGTAAGCGTAAAATTTTTTGATGTCTCAAATTTACGTTTCCATTCAAGTATTTGGTTATTAAAACCATTATAACTCGCTAATATTTCTCTCGCCTCTATTTCAGGTATACCATTTCCCATAGTCCTTATTAAATATAAGGAATTCAAATCAATAATTAAACTATTTATTACATATGAATAACAAGTTACCAATTACAAGATTAAATAAATTCTTTTCAAATGAGGATTTTGACTTTAATTTACAGTTAGGTCAGGAGTATCTTCATGGGGATTTGAATATGAAATTGGTTCTCTATCAAGTAGATAGGGATTCGACAGATACAGATGCGGTTTATGCCGAGGTCGGTAAGGATCAGATTAAATTTTTTCCTCCTATTGAATTTAATGGGTTAGTTAAGATAGAACAACCTAAAAATTCTTCATATAAAAATGGTATGGTTAGGTATCTTGAACCCGGTAATATGACTATTTCGGTCTATATTAATCATTTAAAAGACCTCAATATTGACATTAAATACGGTGATTTCATTGGATACCCCGAAAGTGAAGACAGAGTTAGATATTATACAGTAACCAATGACGGGAAAGTAACTTCAGATAACACACACAATATGTTTGGTTTCAAACCATATTATAGAACAATAACATGTGTTCCGGCACAGGAAGTAGAATTTAGAGGAGTATAATGGGATACCCTAAGAAAAAAAATAACATCAGTGTTTATCAAGGTAAACAACTAACAGAACGAAGACAAGAGTTGTTAGATAGGATAACTAAATCCGACTCTTATCTCCCTGACTCAATATTGCACGATGATTTGGATTTGGGGATGTTAGAATTTGTAAAAGATAAATTTAAGGTTATTTCCGATGGCGAACAAATACCCGTCATCCCTAAAATTTTAACAATACAAAGGTGGGGTGAGTTTACTAACACTTGGAATTTCTCCGATTTGGATGGTAATGCGAAACTACCATTTATTGCTGTTATTAGACGACCTGACGTACAACCCGGTACAAACCCTAGTTTACAAAGAACAATACCTGATAGACAACAATTTTATTACGCATCAGTTCCGACATGGAATGGAACCCAAATGGGTGCGGACATATATAGAATACCACAACCCGTAGCAATCGATATAACATATGAAATTAGTGTGGTTTGTACTAAATTCAGAGATCTCAATAAGTTCAACCAAATAGTTCTACAGAAATTTTCTTCTAGACAAGCCTACACGACAGTAAAGGGTCACTACATTCCAATTGTTTTAGATTCGATTGAAGACAATACCCCTGTTGATTTAGATTCTCGTAGATTTTATATCCAAAATTATAAATTTACTTTGTTAGGTTTTATTATTGACGAAGAGGAGTTTGAAGTTAAACCTGCGGTGAGTAGATTATTTTTAATGAATGAGTTTATTCAGAGTAATAATTTTGAGAAGAAATATCTAACCAAAAATTTAGAGATCAGTGTCACTAATTTTACTGCCGATGGTATACAAACAGTTTTTAGTGTTGGTGAGACTATCGGTATACTTTTTAACGTATCAATTAATGGTTTGATACAAGAGAGGGATGTTGATTTTTACCACGTCGCATTAACCTCAAAAATTACATTTACTGAACCACCCGTGGAAGGTCGTATCATCACAATAACTTACTATAAAGGTAGATCAAGTGTCTTCACTGATTCTGAAGGTAATGTTAGACAAGTTTCTACAGAATACTTTGATTATGACGGTGAATCTTTGTCGATTAATACCCTAAACTACATTGATAGTGTTGTTAGTTTAAATGTCAATGGTTTGATACAACAAGAAGGGATTGACTTTGAAATTGCCGGTGGAACAGAAATACTTTTAAATGGAGCACCTAGAGTCGGTGCAAGAATCGGTGTTACCTACCTATATTAATTATTCATCATAAAGACTACTTTTTCTTTCAGTACAGTTCTGATCGATCCATTTTTCAAGTACTCTATATAACTTAAAACCATTCTTATCACAGTAAGTTTTTAACTTATTGTGGTGTTCTACACTTATTTTAACGTTTTTGACTTTGTTGTTATCCATAAAGATAAATATGGATAAAAAAGGATCTTTAAATATACCAAAATAAAAAAGTGGTGAAATCTTTACTAAAAACAAAGATATTTATAGTAAACAATAAAAAAATTAACTAAAGTAATCGATGGCAAATTCAAACAGAGTATTCGTTTCTCCCGGTGTATATACATCAGAGAAGGATCTAACGTTCGTAGCACAAAGTGTTGGTGTAACCACATTGGGATTAGTAGGGGAAACTTTACAGGGACCCGCTTTTGAACCAATACTAATAAGAAATTTTGACGAATTTAAAACATATTTCGGTCCAACGTCACCCGTAAAATTTTCGGATGGTAACCCAAAATACGAATTGGGGTATGTAGCAAAATCATATTTACAAGAATCAAATCAATTATTCGTAACAAGAGTATTAGGTTTAACAGGATATAAAGCAGGTAGAAGTTTCGGGGTAAAAGTTTTAGGAGGTGTCGAGGTAGACACAACCACACTCGTTAACACCTTAACAGACACATTGACTGATGGTGCATCAATCTCAAACAGTATCTTTTTAACCGACTTAAACTCAAAATATGCTACGGATGGTAGTACTATTCCTGATTTTATCGCTGATTTAGCAGTAACTGATGGTACTTGGTTTACTATTGGTTTTGTTGAGTCTTCAGAAACAATCAGTTTAGTGGTTTCTAAAGAGGTAGACGGACCTATTGGGTCAGAATCAAATAACAATTGGTACAACTCATTTACTAAAGTAGATGGATCGGGTAACGTTATAGGTGTTTATTCATACCTTTTCGTTTATGATTCAACCGCTGGTGGTTGGGTAATTAAACAATATGAGTTTGATGCATCAATAAATGAGTATCATGGTAAAGTTGCATTCACTTTAAGATCAAGAGGATCTTATTCGGGTGAAGTTCTTAATTACGAAATATCAGATATTAATGATATATCATTTAATGGTTTAACCGCATGGAATAATCCTTTAGCGGACTTCCAAATAACAGTCATAGGTTCAACTAGTGGTGTTAAAACTTTTACATGTAATTTAGACCAAAGTTCAACAAAATACATCACTAAGGTACTTGGTACTTCAGTTTTTGATAAATCTAAATCTGAATTCCCTATTTATGTTGGTGAAACATACCCAAAAACAATTAAATACTTACATGAAAAAGGATTAATTAGAGGTATCGACTTCGGAGACATCCAAGACCATGATATGGCAGATCATTACCAAAGTCAGTGGGAAACACCCGCATCTCCAATGGTAGTATCAGAAGTAAGAGGTGGTAGTGTAAGTGAATTATTTAACTTCATCAGTATATCTGATGGTGGAGCCGCGAACACACAAATCAAAATTATGTTCCAAAACATTGATATTGAGACAGGTGAATTCGACGTTTTAATTAGAGATTTTAACGACACTGATGAGAATATGTCAGTAATTGAGAAATTTAGTAGATGTTCTATGAATCCTGATATGCCAGGATACATTGCTAAAAAGATTGGTACTGCCGATGGTGAGTACGAATTACGTTCTAAATATGTGATGTTGAATATGGCAGAGGAGGCTCCGGCAGATGCATTCCCCGCAGGTTTCAAAGGTTACGTTACTCACGATTTTTCAGGAGTTAACTTAGGTACAATTATGTACAAAAC
>Ga0102830_1000180_pt1 | contig 30117 bp, 28 predicted proteins | sample ColrivemetaGS703_FD_84511 | JGI IMG/M metagenome (GOLD analysis project Ga0102830, IMG submission 84511) | Estuarine microbial communities from the Columbia River estuary - Freshwater metaG S.703 | ecosystem: Environmental > Aquatic > Marine > Intertidal zone > Estuary | place: USA: Columbia...
ACTGGACAAACAGGAAGCACTGGTTACACTGGAGAAACAGGAAGCACTGGATATACTGGACAAACAGGAAGCACTGGATACACTGGTCAAACAGGTTCAACAGGATACACTGGTCAAACAGGAAGCACTGGATACACTGGAGAAACAGGAAGCACTGGATATACTGGACAAACAGGAAGCACTGGTTACACTGGAGAAACAGGAAGCACTGGTTACACTGGATATACTGGAGAAACCGGATCAACTGGTTACACTGGAGAAACTGGATCAACAGGTTACACTGGAGAAACCGGATCAACTGGATATACTGGAGAAACAGGAAGCACTGGATATACTGGACAAACAGGAAGCACTGGATACACTGGAGAAACAGGTTCAACAGGTTATACCGGAGAAACAGGAAGCACTGGATATACTGGACAAACAGGAAGCACTGGATACACTGGAGAAACTGGTAGCACTGGTTACACTGGAGAAACTGGATCAACAGGTTACACTGGAGAAACGGGAAGCACTGGATATACTGGAGAAACCGGATCAACTGGTTACACTGGAGAAACTGGATCAACAGGTTACACTGGAGAAACAGGATCAACAGGTTACACTGGAGAAACAGGTAGCACTGGTTACACTGGAGAAACAGGATCAACAGGTTACACTGGAGAAACAGGTAGCACTGGTTACACTGGAGTAACTGGTTCAACTGGTTACACTGGAGAAACAGGAAGCACTGGTTACACTGGAGAAACCGGATCAACTGGTTATACTGGAGAAACAGGTAGCACAGGTTACACTGGAGAAATAGGAAGCACTGGTTACACTGGAGAAACTGGTTCAACTGGTTACACTGGAGTAACCGGTTCAACCGGATATACTGGAGAAATAGGAAGCACTGGTTACACTGGAGAAACTGGTTCAACTGGTTACACTGGAGTAACCGGTTCAACCGGATATACTGGAGAAATAGGAAGCACTGGTTACACTGGAGAAACTGGATCAACAGGTGCTCAAGGTGCCACAGGTTATACTGGACAAACAGGATCAACAGGACCAGTACAACCAAATTTTTATACAAATTACACAATTACACAACTTACATCAATGACAGGTGGAACAACATTTAATATTCCAGCATTAATAACACACCCAGATTATTACAATGTTTATCAAGTTGACACAACAAATGGTGTTCTTACTATAAATTTACCATTAATATCTAATTTAGATAATAGTCAAAAACGAATACATAATATTGTTGATAGCGCAGGACAACTTTCAAATAATAATTTAATAATAGTTCCAACAGATACAGATACTATAGGGGGAGAAACTTCAGCAACAATAACAGTAGATTATTCTTCAGTTCAAATAATGTCAGATACAAGAAATAAATGGTTAATTATTTAATATAACTCTTGCCATGAAAGTGTTCCATAAACGCTTACATTTTGACCATTTGTTATAAGAGTGGCAGTTAAAACAATAATATCTGAATTATTTGTAATATCTGAAGTAATTTGTAATACTTTGCTTGTAAAAACATCACCTAAAGATGAAAATGTATTAGTTCCTTTTCCATAAAAATAACCTTCATCTAATGTAATAGCGTTCGTATTATTATATCCACCAATATTAGTCGCATATTGAGCAACACTATAATTAGTATTTACATTTTGCCAATCAGGTGTTGAACCTGTATATGTTCCAGCTAGAAAATATTCTAATTTATATAAAATTAAATCATTTATAGATGAAGATATCATTGATAAGCTTTTTGGAATTATATTCTGATGATTATAAATACGATTATCTGTATTTCCTCTTAAAAATAATATAGGTGCTTCATTATTTGCTATTGGGACACCAGTCGCGTTATTTGATATTGAGAATGGTCTTCCTAATGGAGCATATCCACCTTCGCTGATAACAGTTGAGCAGATTTGTTTAAAATTATCAGATGTTCCGCCTCCTCCAGTGCTATTATGTATAGAATAACAAATTGGTAAGTTAATAGAATTTGTATAAGGTTGATTTAGAATATTAATATTTGTAATTTGATGACAATATTGAATTTTACCATAAGCATAAAATCCAAATCGAACTCTTCCAACACCTAACCATTCCATATCAATTACAAATAATTGTGTTTTGGAAAAATCTAAAGTTAATCCAGAAAGTCCTGTTCCGTTTAATTTATCAATATTCCAATCTGATTGAAATATTTGTGTTAATGTATTATTTGTTCCTGAATTATTTTTAACATTAACCGAACATTTTCCTTCACTAAATTCATAATATAAACCATTTTTAACAATTAAAAGATTTTCTAAAGGAATTTCGTTATCAAAATACCCAATTCTTGTAGTGAATTCATTATTTGATGGGTCTAATACTCCGCTTGCCATAAACAATAATGATTTACCTGGTTGATATACACAATAATTTCTACTTTGACTTATATAGTATCCAGCTCCATTTGCGTTGATTGTTAATTTAGAGTCTCCATAAGTTCCAGTATATGAACCATTTGAGGCGTCAGATATTTGTAAATTATTTTTTAAAAATGAAGCACTGCCTGTGTTTTGTCCAGGAAAACGAATATCTAAAATGGTAATAGGATTAGAAACTCTTAATCTGGCAAATGCATCTAAAGTATTTTCAACATTATTATCAAAAACAGATATTGATGTATTTTGTGTTATCGAGCTATCTAAATTAGTGCTTAAACGAGCAGTTATAGTAAATGTTCCAGGTGGAGATGAGTTATTATAAATAATTCTGTAATATTTTTTAATTATTAAATAATTTTTGGTGAAAATATTAGTTGAAAAATATGTATCTGTATATGGTGTTAACCAATTTGAATTATCGTCGGAAAATTGTATTTGAATACCTCCTGCCAAAGAATCAGTTGTGCTATTAACAGTTAAAATCAATGTGTTGTATCCAGCTGTTATTGTTGATATACCATTATATGTTCTATCGGTAGAATTGCTAATGCTATTGTTATTATCAGTTTGTGTTAAAACTTGAGGTGTAAATGTCATATTAATATATTAAAAAAATATTATAATTTAAAATTAATAATTTATAAAATTGATATAAAAATCATATTAAAAATAATAGAATGATTAAATATAATGGAACTATCAAAAGAACAGCAATTAGCATATAATAAATATGTTCAAGGTCATAACATATTTATTACTGGTCCAGGTGGTGCTGGAAAATCTGCGTTAATTAGAATGATATATCAACATTCTTTAAAGCAATTTAAAGATATTCATGTTACTGCGATGACTGGTTGCGCTGCGATTTTGCTAAACTGTAAGGCAAAAACGCTTCATTCATGGGCAGGAATTGGATTAGGAAATGGTACAAATGAGCAGATGATAAATAAGATTAAAAAGAATAAGTTTTTAAAGGCAATATGGAAAGCAACAGAGATTTTAGTGATTGATGAAGTAAGTATGCTTTCTCTAAAATTATTTAATATGTTAAATGATATTGGAAAAGCAGTCAGAGGTAACTCAAGACCATTTGGAGGTATTCAGTTAATATTTTCTGGAGACTTTTATCAATTGCCGCCAGTTGGAAATAGAGATGAGCCAGAAACGCAGCAATTTTGCTTTGAAAGTGATGATTGGAATTCAGTATTTCATCGAGATTGTCAAATAGAGTTGGTAAAAATTTTCAGACAAACGGACGAAACCTATTCGACAATTTTGAATCAAATAAGAGAGGGAAAAATTAAGCGAAAGTCGAACGATATGCTCCTTGAATATGTAGGAAGAGAATTTGACCCAAAATTGGTAGCAGAGCCTACAAAATTGTTCCCTACAAAGAACAAGGTAGAACAAATCAATGTTTCAAAAATGTCGGCACTACATGCCGACGAAAAGGAATTTAAAATTAAATATATAAAAGATTTAGAAATGACTAAAACTGACAGGATAAGACGTCTTGATTTTACAGATAAAGATATTCAAGTTGAACTGGACTTTCTTGCCGGAAATTTAATGTGCGATAAAGAGATAAAATTGAAATTAGGTGCTCAGGTTATGTGTATTATAAATATGAAAACTGACAGCGGAGATGTACTTATTTGTAATGGAAGTCAAGGAATTATTACCGAATTTTGTACTTTTACTGGTTGTCCTAAAATTAAATATAATAATGGGATTGAAATGATAATGACACGGCATACTTGGGAAAGTGATAAAATTCCTGGCATAGGTGTTTCACAAATTCCGTTGATTTTATCGTGGGCATTGACAATACATAAGTCACAAGGCGCGACATTAGATGCTGCGGAAATTGATGTTGGAAGTGGAATATTTGAATGTGGTCAAACTTATGTAGCACTTTCAAGAGTTAAGAGCTTAGAAGGGTTGTATCTTACATCATTTGACGCAAAAAAGATTCGAATTAATAAAAAAGTAAAGGAATATTATGAATCGATACGATTATATCATGAAACAAGGGAAACTCATCAAGAAGTTTTTGTTCCTCTTGTTATTGCTGAACCTGTTTCGTTAGCAGTAGCTACACCTATAGAGAATCCTTTTCAAAATTTTCAATATGTAGAAGTTCAACCCGAATTATGTGAAGAAAAAATAGATGAAGAACCACAAAATAATAATAATGTAAAAATAATTAGACTTGGATAAATTATTATCAAGTTTTATATAAAATTTATTTACATTATTCGCTTTTAATTAATATTTTTTTCAATATTTCGATAGCATTTTTATTTGTTCTGATATTACCTATAACTTTGAATATTCTATCATAAGTTAAAGAATCTAGTTCACATTGGTTTATATATTGTCTACAATAAGAATCAATAATTGGTTCAATAATTTCATAAATTTCTTTAATATCTTTATCAAATCTAACTAGTTTATTTAAATCAAATAGAAATACTCGAAACATGTCTTTTCTCTCGTTAATTAATTTATTATGTTCATTAATAATATTATTTTCATATTCTTCATTAATTTCCTGTTGTTTTTTTAATTCTTCAATACTTAAATATAATGCTTCATCCATTTGCTTTTCATATTCACTTCTATTATCCTGTAGTAATTGCTCTTTTTTACTCTTGTCAGGAGCTCTGATATTATCATCATTATTAAAATCATTAAAAGAAGGATCCATTGTTATTATAATGTTAATTAATGGAGACTTTTTTATTTCATTTTTTTTAAAATAAAATTGAAATAAAAATACTTATTTAATTAAAATTCAAATAAACATAATTGTATTGCTTAAAGGTTTAAAAAGTAAAATGTCAATTGATAATTTAGACACAAATATCATGAATAATGTAAACAACGATATCAATAAGAATATTTATAGGTATACGTTTACAGATGATTTTACATCAGAATTATTTAAGTTTTCAAAGGTTCATCAATATGATCATAGAAAGGATTTTAAAGAGGCTTGGGAAATTTGGATGGAAGATAATGATGATATGGTAAATATTGAAGTAAGAAGATTAACAAACTTGGGTTATGATGGTGATATTATTGATAAAATGTTCAAAAGTGCGAGATACTATTTTAGAAAAAAAAGCACTGTAAAAAAGGCACCATTAGAAAGACGCAAATATCTTGGTATTAGGAAGGACATGTTAGAATGTATGGATTATCATATTAAATCTAAAATTAATGACCCAGATTATAAGCCTTCTTATGGTTTTGATGAGTTTTGTACAAATAACTTGGATATACTTAAGGAAGAAATATCAATTTTATGTAAGCACGGTTTCACAGATTCAAATGAAATCAAACAAAAAATCAAAAAAACATATAAAAATAGATATTTCTTAATTATAAGTAAGTAAAAATAATAAAGGAATAATCGAATAATACATAAATGAATACAAATATTGAAATATCAAATATAAATAAACATTTTTTTTTAGATGATAACCATATTGAAAATAAAGACAATAACAAACAATACAAAACAAAAATTACAAATTATTCCTTTTATTCTATAAATGAAGCAAATATTAGTGATATAATTAAGAAATTGAACTATTATTCTAATAATTATGCGGTTGTAGATGATTATGATTATATTAATATTAGTCAATTAAGTGAAAAATATATAGATAAACTTAATTTAACAGACAATCAAAGATATTTGATTTTTAAGTATAAAAATGAAAATTATGTGTTTTTTACCGATTTTTTATTCAATTTGACAAATCCAAAACTATTTATTTTTCATGTTATTGAATCATTTTCTTATATTTTGAAGAGTTTGATTAAATTAAACAAAAATAATATATGTTTTTTTAATTTATCACCTCAAAATATAGTTTTTAATTTAGACTGTGGAGAGAAACCCATATTAAAGAATTTTCAGCTAAGTTTACAGATATCTCATTTAAACCAATCATATATAACCAATATTATTAATAAAAACGATGATTATACATATAAACCATTAGAAGTTCATGTATTATTTTATTTAATTAAAAATGATTTTCAAACCATTTCGTACTCGTTAATTGAAGAAATTTGTGAAAATTTTGTTAAAAATTTGAGTATATTAGACTTTTTCTCAGAAACATATAAAGAATCTTATAAAAACTCGTGTATTTCAATCTTAAAAAAATACATAAATGAACCAAAAAATGAAATTATTGAAGATATATTAGAAAATAATCATAAATGGGATATTTTTGGTTTAAGTGTTTTATATTTACATATTTTTCACAATATTTCGCGTGTTTTCTCTCTAAAACAAACTTTTATAAATAAAATTATATTAGAACTTTCTAAAAATATTCATCCAAATCCTCTAATGAGAAGCAGTTTAGAAAATCTATCGAATTTTTTTGATAAGTTATTTAATAATGAAAATGATTGGTCTTATATTAATAATTTATCATGTAATATGATGCCAACATTATTTGATATTTTGGATAAATAATATTATTATAAAATTATATTAATGACGTTTGCGACTTTTACCACCAGCTAAAGAAATAGAACGTCTTCTCTTTGATTTTCTGTTCTTTTTAGTCTTTTTACTTCCCATAGAAGTATTTTTTTTAGAACCCATTTCTCCTTTGCGTTTACTGGCATCAGTTAAAGCTTGTTTAAAGCTATAATCTTTGTTTTTAGCATGACCTTCTTGATATATTTTTTTTACAAAAATATTCCATTGACTTAGTTTTCTACCTCCTTGCATTATATATTACTAAAAGATAAAAATGCGAGTAAACAAATAAAAATAATTATATAACGCACGATTTAATGTTTTATACTTATAAGATAATTACTCTCTATAAGAATGAATTTAAAGGGCAAATATATCTTATAGATCCTGAATTTTTTAGAACCTGAATTTTTTAAATCAGAAATAGCTTTTCTTTAATCGAATGTTGTTTGCTTTTTTCGCTTTAAATTGATTTTAAAAATAAAATTGAAATCAATTTAAAGAGAATCAGAAACAATATATTATATAATACGCAAAATGGTCAAGAACTTTGGAGGGAATAAAGCTAAGGGTTTTGCTCGTAAGAGCTTTGCTAAAACGAATAATGAATTGAGAATATCCAGTGAACCAGCCGAAGTATACGCACAAGTGACAAAGTTATATGGAGGCAAATTATGTCAAGTTACTACATTAGATGGCATTGAAATGATTTGTCATATTAGAGGAAAATTTAGTGGTAGAGGTAAACGCGATAATTTTATTGAAAATGGAACATGGATGCTTGTTGGAAAGCGCGAATGGGAAAAGGAATATGATGGAAAGCTGTTGAATTGTGATGTTATTGAAGTTTATAATGACACTGATAAAACAAAATTGAAAAATAATATTACAACTGTTAATTGGGGTCGGTTTATTAGCAATGATGCCCGGATTTTTGGAGAAGAAGATAATGATGTTGGGTTCTCGTTTGGAGATGAAAAGACACTAGAATACCAATCATTAATTGAGGCACATATTAAGGCTTCAAAAGCAGGAGAAGCTTCTATAATCGATACTGATGATGGTGATATTATTGATGTAGATGATATTTAGAATATAACTTTTACAATTTAACTTTATAAATTATTTTTTTATATGTGAAAAGGGCGTTAGTCAAACTATGTTCGCCTAGCAAATTGTCAATACTGTATGGATTACAAACAAAAAGTTCATTCGCAGATGATATAGAAAATATAGAAAATAATTTATTTACTCATATCTTCTTAAGAAATTGATTAGTATTATGTTCTTATAATACAATTTGCTATCTCCTGTAAATATATATAACAAGTTTTTAAATAGTCAATACAAATGCTAATAAATAGATTTTGCTGTAAGGAGATAATTTATTATAATGTGTTATCTTTAAATTACTTATTAAGATTTACTTATTAAAATATATTTTAAATATATTTTAAATGTATTTAAAAACTATATTATATTATACTATATAACAATAATATATATACATAAGTATAATTCATTATCATGAGTAATTTTAAGCAAAATTCGCGTTTTGGAGCATTAGTTGAAGAAACTTCTACAATTAAGGAGATTAAAAAAAATAACAAGAAGAAAGATAATATAAATGAAGATAGGATTAAAATTGAAGCAAATTTATTTAAGAACGATAATAATTCATTTAGAAAAACATTTGACCCCATGCCTAAAATGAATTATAATAATAGATATCAACGAAATCCATTAACAAATAGAGAAAGTAATGAAGTTATTGAAAGTAGAGCTTTGAAAGAAAAATTAAGAAAGGAAGAGGAAGAAAAAATAAAACAAGAAAGAATAGCCAATGCATTATCTATTGATAATTTTCCTACTTTAGGTAAAAAAGATGGTAAAAATGAAACAAACAATAATAATTTTTTAGAAAAATTAAAAAAATCAATCGAGAATGATAAAATAGAAACTGAGTCCAATCTTGTAATTAAAGAAAAACCTAAATCTGGATGGGTTGTTATATCGCGTGATCTATTAACAGGTAGAAACAAATTTGAATATAGTGAGTTTGTGCTTCCTAGAAAATCCGAAAAATCCGAGAATGAAATGGCATATAATGTATTATGTGCTTTATGTAATTTACACGAAAGAAGGAAAGAAGACTTTATAGATTTGTATGGTTATGATACTTGGGAAAAAACTTTTAAAACACTGAATTGGGAAGAAGAAGAAAGATATTTTGACATATTAGACGAAGAATATGAAGCACGACTAGCAGAGGATGAAGAATATAAAGATAAAGAAGAATATATTAATGAGAATGATAAATATTGGGAATGTTATTAAATAAAAATAAATAAGTTAAATATTATAATGTATTATATGTGTATTCTATAATATATTATGGATAATAAATTAAACGATGAATGGATAAATAACTTTGAAAAAACTGATAAATTATATCAAGATTTTTATAAAGATGATTTATATTATGTAAATCTGAAGTTTGTTTATGTAAATAGGGAAAATGAAATAGAAAAAATAAATCAAGAATCTTTTTTAATGTCAAATCCTAATTATATTTCAAGAGAAGAAATAATTCAAATACTTAAGAATTCTGCTATCGATAATAATAAAAGATATTCATTGTTATCTATTTTAAAATACAATATAACATTGGATGCTGATGACATTAAAAATTTTTTATTATATTCAAGTGAAGAGAGAAATTATTTAAATATTGTTAAGAATATTGATGCTATATCATTTGAAAAATCAATTAGCATGTTTCATGATCTTAATGATTTAATTTTTATTTTTTATGAAAAAACGAATGAACTTAAAAAAGTTGACCCAAATAACGTCACAAAAAAAATATACTTGCGTTCAAATACTAATAAAAAAACAATAAAAAAACAATATAAAGAATAATACTTATAATAATATACATACTAAAAATGGCAGCACTCTTACACGCACTCGATAATTATACTCCCTCTCAAATTGGTGAGAATGGACATGTTGAATATGGTTGGTCTAATTCAATCCAAGAACAAATTGTTCAGTTTAGTTTTCAGCTTACAAGATGTGATAATTTTATACCGTTAGAGAATAGATTAGTTTCTATGCTAAAAACTCTTAGTCATCAGGTTAAACATGCTTCATTGCCTGAAAAAGAAGTCGCAAGAGGATATTTGTCTACTTTGTATAAAATGATTGGTCATACGCGTGATATTGTAGATGGTAAGGGAGAATATACTTTAACCTATATGATGATTTATGTATGGAACCGTTTCTACCCTAAACTTGCTGAGTTTGCTTTGAAATGTTTGGTTGATCTGGGAGATAAGAGTGTTCATCAATATGGCTCTTGGAAAGATATTAAATATTTCTGTAAATTCTCTAAGAATAGAATGTCGACTAGTAATTCACAAAACCTAATAGATTATGCTATTCAACTTACTAATGAACAGATTAGAAAGGATTACGCAAATTTTGTTTCAAACTGTAATGATATCTCACTAGCCGCCAAGTGGATCCCTAGAGAAAAATCTTCATTTGGATGGCTATTTGAGAGTCTTGCTACTAATTATTTTAGTCATTTCTTATCCACTGCCAATAATGACGATAAAAGAGTGCGTGCTATTTTAAAATGTAAGACTGAGTATCGTAAGATTTTGTCTGCTCTTAATAGACAAATTGATACAGTCCAAATTAAACAATGTGATGAAAAATGGGCTAATATCGACTTTAGTAAGACCACCTCTATTACGCTGTCAAAACAAAAGAAAGCGTTTTTGAATGTTAAAAAGAATGGAGAAATTCGTTGTCCTGACAATAGTGACAGAGTACAATGTGCCGAAAATTTTAAATCTCATATTCAAAGGGCTGTGAAGGGTGAGATTGAGATGAAAGGTAAGCGTGTTGGTATGAACAACTTTACCGAGCAAGCACTAGATATTCTTTGCGGAATTGTTTCTCAAGATGAGAAGGACCTTCTTAATTCACAATGGCGTGATAATTCTAGTCAAAATGGTGCTCTTGGTAATATGATAGCAATGGTTGATGTTTCTGGTTCAATGGACGGCGACCCAATGAATACTGCTATTGCTCTTGGAATTAGAATTGCTGAGAAGTCAGCACTTGGTAAGCGTGTTATGACCTTTAGTTCTACTCCTACTTGGGTTAATTTGGAGCCATATCCTGATTTCATTTCTCAAGTGAAAGTCGTTAAAGATGCTCCTTGGGGAATGAATACCAATTTCCATGCGGCGCTTGACCTTATTCTTGACGCAATTATTCAAAACAAAATGGCTCCTGAAGACGTTCAAGATATGGTTCTTGTAATTTTGTCTGATATGCAGATGGATCAAGGAGATTCTTGCGACAAGCAAGCCTTATACGAAACCATGAAGGCTAAGTATAAAGAAGCTGGTATTAGAGTTCATGGAAGAGCATACAAGCCTCCTCATATTCTATTCTGGAATCTAACAAGCACTTCAGGGTTTCCAAGTCTTGCTAATCAACCAAACGCATCCATGATGTCAGGTTTTAGTCCATCTCTTCTTAACTTGTTCTGTGATCAAGGAATGGATGCTCTTCAGTCGTGTACCCCTTGGTCTTTACTATTACAGAGTTTGGAAAACGAGAGATATAAAATTATGAGTGATAGACTTTCTCAAGAAATTATTGTATAAAATATACTAGTAAAATATACTAGTAAAATGTATATAAAATTTTTTATTATATATTTTTATTTAAAAATGAAAATGAAAATATAATTTATTTAAATGTAAACTAAAATGTATACAATTGTAACAACTCGATTTAATAAAGAAACATTATTAAAGAACTATGAATATAGGGCAAAACATAATTTTAAATGTATATATTGTTGTCCTTCTGAATTGTCGCCAAAAATCCATTATAATTCTCCGGTATTTGTTATTGAAATGAATAATTCAATTAACAAAATTGAAGGTATTGGTTTAATAAAAAATAAACCTGAAACGAAAAAATATTACAAAGTTCATTCAGACGGAAATACAAATAGATATACATATATTGGTGAATATTATATACAACGAGATATAATTGATGATTATAATTCTCCGTTACTTTATGCCTTAGAAGAGGTTTTGTTTAAAGGTAAAACTCATTCCAAAAGAGGTTCTGGACTAACAACAATTCCAGAAAAAGTTTTAAAATATGATGTATGTGAAGGTATAAATGTAAAAAAGGAAATTAAAGAGTTATTTATTTATCATTTTAGAGAAAGTTTAAGACGAGATAATGAAACAATGACGATTGGTGAAAAAATAGAAATTTCATTCGCTTAAAAAAGAGCACTGAAAAAAAGGCACCTATATATATTTATTTTTTATTTAATTAAAAACAATATCTATAATAATGTTATGACAAGCCTTGATACAAATGTTTCAAATTATACACTCACTGAATTATTATCAATCGTTGAAATTAATAATGATGAAGATATTAATAGAGATACTATTTTATCCAAAACAAATAAATTAATTGAAAAATTTAAATATAAAAATCCTGATTTCGCTGTTTTTTTTAAAGAAATTCAATCACAACTTTTACAATATGTAAGTGGATTAGAACAACACTATAATGAAGATACTACTGGAAAAATTGTTGTAGAGGGTTTCGAAAGTATGACAGATGATGCTATTTATCCAGAAGGGGAGGAAATGATTAATGATTGGTATACAAATCAAAATCTTACACAAAGTGATGAAAATCAGGTTGATAAAATTACACAAAGACAACAAAAAATTGATGTATTTGGTAATCAACATGCTCAAATGAAACAAGAACAAATTGCTACAACTGATAATTACAATCTACCTGTTAAACAAGATTCATTAAATCCAAATTTAAAAAATATTAATACTCGTTTTGTTAATCTTGATAGTCAATTTAGACAATATACTAGTGGTTTCGATTCTACATCTACCGATTACACATTAGACCTATCTGATACATTAAAAAATGCTCTAAATTTAAAATTATATTCTTATCAAATACCATTTAGTTGGTACGTAATAGATACTGCTTACGGTAATACATGTTTTTGGCTTGTTGATGCTAATACAAATATAGTTACTCCTATTTCTGTTCCATCTGGAAATTATACTCAAACATCATTTGTAGCGCAATTAAATAAATCATTTCAAAATGTTGGAATTATTACACCAGCTGTACCTGCTTATGACCTATCCGCAAATTATCCTGTATATTATAATCATAATAATGGTAAAATCACTCTATTTTTATATGATGGTTCTTATAACGATCCTGATAACAGTTCTATAAAATATCCTATAAATGATACTATGTCTATCGTGTTTTATGATTTTACAGGTAAACTACAATGTGATATTAAATGTAAAAGCAATACTAATCATTACTTTAATAATACATTGGGATGGATTATGGGTTATAAATTACCCTACGTAAATGTTGTCTCAACTGGTAATTCAGCATCATCTATTTTAGACCTTAATGGCACGAAGTATTTAATACTTGTAATTGATGATTATAATCAAAACCATGTAAATAATAGTCTTGTTTCCATTGCTCAATATTCAAATACTTTAAAAATGCCGGCGTATTATTCAAATGATATACCTTATACATGTATAACACCTGCTCAACAAGGTAATAATCTTCAAGAACTTGTCGATGAAGTAGTATTACAATCTGTTTTAAATGACCAAACTGTTAATGCTGAAAATGGTCTATTAATTGCTGGAAAATACCAACAAGACTATACATCAACACAAATTGTCTTACCAAGTGCACCTAGAAGATTAACCACTGCGCAACTTTATACTATTAACTCTATAAATAGTAATAATAATAATCTTACAAATTATTTGGCAAAAGCGCCGACATCTTCTGACATTTTAGCTATTATACCTGTTAAAACATCTGTTGGTCTTCCTACTGGTTCTTTATTGGTAGAATTTAGTGGTTCTCTCCAAGATAGTTCTAGAACTTACTTTGGACCAGTTAATATAGAGAGAATGGCGGTTAAATTATTGGATGATAAGGGAAATATTTTAAATTTAAATGGAAATGACTGGTGTGTTACACTTGTTTGCGAATGTTTGTATCAGTATTAAAATATTTATATTAAAATATCTATATATTTTATGGAAATGCTTTCAGAATTGTTTAATAAATCTGCTTCTTATGGACCAGTTGTATTAATTTTTTACTCAATCTATCTTTTATGGAATAAAAATAATTTATTTTTTTATTATACGGTTGGTGTATTTATTGATAATATATTTAATTTAATTTTAAAGGGATTATTTTTACAACCTAGACCTAGTATAGACCAAAAATTATTTGAATTGGCATTAAAACACGGCAAGAGATTTATATTTAAAAATGGATTGCCTTATGATATTTTGGGAATGCCTTCTGGTCATTCTCAGTCGTCATTATTTTCTACAGTCTTTATTTATTTATCTCTAAGAAATAATAATATTACTTATACGTATATTGCTATATCGTTATTAACAATGATTCAACGTGTTACATACAACCATCATAGTGTGTTACAAGTATGCGTTGGTGCTATAATAGGTTGCTTTACTGGTTATTTCTTTTACTATCTAGCAAATCAAAAGATTAAAGGTCTAATTATAGAGAAACCAGATGATTTTGGACCTATTTAAAATAAATTTTATTTTATTACACATTTTTACATTTTAAATCCAGACATCTTTATAATTAGCAAATAGTATATTAAAAATAAAAGATTCAAAACCTATTATAATAACAACTCATACTAACAAGATTGTGAAAACAAATCATTTAAAATAATTTAAGAAAAGATTAGAAAATGTTACTATATTATAAATGAGTGTTAGACTTTATTCTGACAATTTTAAACTAAATATTAGTAGACCTATAAATGATGCTAAAATTGAAGGTACTAATACGATTACAGGTACTAATACGATTACAGGTACTAATACGATTACAGGTACTAATACGATTACAGGTACTAATACGATTACAGGAGCTACCTTTGTTGGAGAAGTTTTCGGAATTACTAAATCGATGATTGGATTAGAAAATATTGACAATACGAGTGATGTAAATAAACCAATTTCAAACGCAACTCAAAATGAATTGGATACTAAATTACCGGTTAATAACCCTGTATTCACCGGTAAATTTAGTGGTCCAGATGTAGATTTAAAAAATATAAATGTCCAAAATACAGTACATAATTTTACTCAAATAAATAATGAAAATGATTATACTTTAGAAAATACAATTACAAATATAATTATTTGTGGTAATAGTAATATAGTTACCCTACCATCAGAACCTATCATTGGTATGAGTATTAATATTAGTAATATGAGTAAAAATGATTTAACAATTCGTTCTAATAAGAATATGTATAATTTTATGTTAGCAGTTACTGGGTCAACTGAAATATTTTTACAGAAGAACTTTATGTATAATTTTATTTATACTGAAAATTTGGAAAATGATGGACACTGGTATTTTAGATGTTAGGTCCACTCTATAATTATTTTTTTTGTAAAAATAATTATAATTATATATATTATAAAATGGCTTCTAAATTCCAAACAATAGTTGCTGGCGCACTTACCATGACTGCCGATAGGGTTCAAGTTGAGGAATCTAAACCCCTTATATTAGGTCGCGATGCTTCCGATAATCTGATGGAGGCTGTTACTTTGGGACAACTTAATGCCGTTAAGGATGCAGTTAACCTGATAGCTGGTGATGAAGCTGCTTTGGATACACTCCAAGAAATGAAACAATTTGTTATAGACGTTTCAAACAATGGTGCTGCCGACTTACTTGCAGCTATTACCGCTGAAGTAAGTGATCGTCAGTCCGCTGACCAGGCCTTGTCAGACTCTATTGCAAGTGAAGTAAGTGATCGTCAGTCCGCTGACCAGGCCTTGTCAGACTCTATTGCAAGTGAAGCAAGTGCTCGTCAGACCGCTGACCAGGAGTTGTCAGACGCTATTGCAAGTGAAGCAAGTGCTCGTCAGACCGCTGACCAGGCCTTGTCAGACGCTATTGCAAGTGAAGCAAGTGCTCGTCAGACCGCTGACGATGCCTTGTTAGTCTCTATTGACAATGAAGCAAGTGCTCGTCAGACCGCTGACGATGCCTTGTCAGTCTCTATTGACAATGAAGCAAGTGCTCGTCAGTCCGCTGACCAGGAGTTGTCAGACTTGTTATTTAAACACAATATTATGCCTTTATCACCGTTAGTCTTTGCTGATATGTCACCACCAATACCTATGCCTGTGACTATTAGAAACCAAACTTTTTTAGATGGGTGGTATTTTAAAAATGGTGGTGCCGGCACAGCTACAGAAAAAATTAACTGGTACCTTCCCGCGCCTTCTGATACATCAGGTAGCGCCAACCTAGGAAGTCTTATTGAGATTAATATGCCTGTAAGAGTAGTTAATGCGACATCAGTCCCTTTTATCACAATATATACTAAACCTACAGGTAACGGAGATGAAGCTTTGTGGTATCACACTAGATATACATACGTTGCTTCTGTAGCTGCAGAAGGTTACTATTTATTCAGAGTAAGAATAGCAGGCGGAGATGCGGTTGGTAGTCATTCTAATTTTACACAAGTGGACCTATCTTATAACTCTCAGAATTCATCAGATATGTCTACATTTGATCCCGCTGATGAAATCTTTGGTATTGCTATAGGGACTAATTCTGCCGCAGCTGCAGGTAATGTTGAATGTGTTATACACAAGTTAAATATATTCAGCAACAACGGAAATTATAGCAATCTTTTCAGTAATGCCGCTCCTTTAAATAAGTATCTCAAGGAAAATCTTGATAGTGTATTTATATCTTTGGGACAACCCACACTAGCTGATGTTTAAGACAAATAATACTATCACCGACCAAAAAAAATAAAAAATTTAGTTATAACTTATATATTTTATAACTATATTTCAAGTAATTCGTTAAATGCTATTCTATAATTTTAGTATTGATAGTTTCATGATGATATAGAAGTGAATATAATAAATTATTATCACTATTTTCTGTAGTTTTTCTAATTATATTAAAGAATGTAAAATTATTTAATACTATTATATAATAAATGGCGTATGCTGGAAATACAAATATACAAAATACGAATGAATCAGGTAATTATATAAGTAATTCATTATTAAATAATGTAGGAGATCGTAATAACTGTAGAAAATATAAAAGTGTTTATCCTAGTTTTGCTCCAACAATTAATAGTCTATCTGTAAATAGTAGTGTTGCTGGTGATTATTCTAATGTTATGATTAATGGAACAAATTTTTTACCGCAATGTTATGGTACAACATATGTTAATTTTGGCTCTTTTAAAAATTTGTCTATAACATTTTATAATACATCTGCTATATCATTTATTGTTCCATTAAATGCCATTCCAGGAGCTTATAATGTTGAAGTTGTGAATATTTATAATGATAACTTCAGTCCGTCTATTAATCAAACTTATACTGGAAATCCTAATTTTTCTAATTCACAAACATACACATTAACTTAAAAATATTATAAATAAATATATATGGAAAATTTTTACTTATATATATTTGTTTTAATTTGCTTTATAATCGCTGTTTCTTATTGGAATACTTATATGAGTTCTAAGTATATAGAACAATTTAATTCAGACAAACAAACCTTTGTATTATTAGGAGATAGTATACTTAAAAATGATGCTTATGTTTCAGATGGAAAAAGTGTTGAAAATCTACTTGTAGAGAGAACAAATGATAAAACAATATGTTTAGCTATCGATGATTCAAAAATAGTTGATATTTATAGTCAAGTTGATAAAATTCCAGAAGATTTAATTTCGAATTATACAACAGTTTTTCTCTCTGCTGGTGGTAATGATATCTTAACTCATTATGTTGAACAGGATAATGATTCAAAAGATACTAGTATTTTAGGAACTATGTTCGCAGCATACAAGAAACTAATCAAAAGTATTCAAAATAAGTTACCTAATTCAAATATAGTCCTTTTAGATATTTATTACCCAGAAAATATGACTTATAAGCAGTATCATTCTATAATTAATGATTGGAACCAAATGGTTTATGAATATGCTTCTCAAAATGGACACAGTGTGCTAAAAGTTAGTGGCGTTCTTACTCAACCAGACGATTTCTCATTTGGTATTGAACCGTCGGCAATAGGAGGCCGTAAATTAGTCGACGCAATTTTGTCTTCTTATTAGATTCAAATTTCTTTCCCAACGGTAGCCTTCGGCTTTAAGTAGGAAAATCCATTTATTATTTAAAAATGTAAAAAAAACGATGGGAAAGTTTTTATAGATTTGAAAATTGGACAAAAATAAATGTCCAAAAATGAAAACCTTGGATATTTTATGGGAAAATATTAATTTGTGACCATAATTGAAAATTAGCGTCTCATTACCAAAAAAATAATTTTCAATTTGTTACGATAAATTTTTATTATTTTTGCGGAAAAGTATTTAGGAACTTTTTATGTTGATAAATTAAGAACTATGTTGAAAAGTTCCGTTCCGGAAAGTTCCAAAATTTTTATTTGTAAATGTTGTCACTATAATACATCACGAATAAGTCAATATAATAGACATGTTTTGACAGCAAAACATAAAAAACTTGAAATTTCAACAAATTTCAACAATTTATCAACAGATTTCAACAAAAAAAGTTCCAAATTTATGTGTCAATGTGGCAAAATTTATAAAGAAAGAACAGGATTATGGAGACACAAAAAGGTGTGCGATTTTGAAGAATTAATATCTGAAGAAGAATCTGAAAAAGAAGAAATATCAGATAAAGAATTAATTGTTATGTTATTAAAACAAAATTCACAATTAATTGAACACAATTGTGAGCTTACAAAAAATGGAATAAATAATACAAATAGTCACAATAATACTACTAATTCTCATAACAAAGCATTTAATCTTAATTTCTTTTTAAATGAAACTTGTAAAGATGCTATGAATATTATGGATTTTGTTGATTCTATTAAACTTCAATTATCCGACTTAGAAAAAGTAGGTGAGTTAGGTTATGTAGATGGCATTTCTAATATAATAACAAATAATCTAAAAGCGATTGATATAACTAAAAGACCAGTTCATTGTACAGACAAAAAGAGAGAAACTATGTATATTAAAGATCAAGATAAATGGGAAAAAGAAGAAGAAGATAAAAAGAAACTAAGAAGGGCTATCAAAAGAGTAGCATTTAAAAATCAAAATTTAATTCCAGAATATAAAAAAGAAAACCCAGACTACAATAAATATCATTCAAAAATCTCAGATAAATATAATAAAATCATAGTTGAATCTATGGGAGGTTCTGGAGATAACGATATTGAAAAAGAAAATAAAATAATAAAAAATATATCTAATTCTTCAATAATAAATAATAAATAATTATATAATTGATAATAATATAATTATTTAACACGGTAATACATGAGGAGTTGATAACTTTTCATGAAATTCCATTCTATCGGAGTTCCATCATAATCCTTTGTGCCTTCAAATTGCCAGTTAATATTGGCATTTAATTGCTGTTTCCAGTTCAAAGAAACTAGGCGATGAAAGCTCATACCATCGTAACCCATTTCTTTATCTTCGCAAGTAACCGTGGCGCAAAAATGTTGTTTGGAAATGTCTCTTATAACAGCACTATCTATTTCATATTTACCTTCATTTACCTTAAATGAAATAGGTTTTTTATTAAATTTACTAGCCACTTCGTCATATACTTCTAAAACAATTATATGAGGTAAGTGTCCCATTTTTGGAACGGTTTCTACAATTTTGTCCTTCCAGTCTGTATTAGCATCTCTAATAAAAAGTATTTGAATTGAACTATTATTTAAATAATTAATAATACTTATATAGTACAATAAAGGATTACCCGCTTCATCAACGTCGACAATATAAGGGTATTTTTGAATGTATGATTGAGGTATGGATTTATATATTTGATGAATAATGCTATTTGTGTTCAACTTATATGCGTATTCATTTCCTGTTAAACATGAGTCAACGCCAAAATTTAACAACGCAAAAGCGTCGCGCAATTTTTCTGGTATAGCAGAACCATCCTGTTGTTTACCCTCAATCATAAGTTGTCGCAAAAAGTGGAAAAATTTGCGTCCTTTATCGCTAACAAAAAATGTAACAAACATAGTATTAAACCAGCAATTAGATTGAGATTGAATTGGAGGAATAATTTTTTTAGGGTCAATATGCTTATCAGCTGCTAAATTTCTTAATAAAAACTCCTTTGCTTCTTTAGTGTAATAGTTATAACATTTTTTACCAGATATGCCAGGAACACCAATTTGTAGAGGTTCTTTTAACTTAAATGCTGCTTCTATATTACAATCCAACAATTCCTTACGAGGGATGGATTTAAGTGTTACGAGTTCTTGATTTATTGTAGGTGCGTAAGATCCCGACACTATTTTGCGAGCAATTTTGTTACTGACTTTACGAACATTTAAAGGGGTCGATGTAGGAACTATTATTTCTCTTCTTTTATTATGCTTAATTGTTCTTCTTCGTTTATGTTTTCTTTTTTCTTTATTATGTCTATGTTTTCTTGATTTACTCATATAATAAAATAATATTATTATTTAATATAATGGGAGCTGGTATATTACCTACAACAATACATAATGGAAAACTTTACTTTTTATTTGGTAAAGAAGGAAAACACGAGGATTCTGCTCCTGGATTTTCCGACTTTGGTGGAGGAACTGACAAAAATGAAACATTTTTAGAAACTGCGGTGAGAGAAGCAGGTGAAGAATTTACAGGTTTTTTAGGTAACGATGCTGATATTCGCAAAATGTTAAAGGTTAATGGAACATACAACATTGACCATAAAACTGACGGACATAAAACATATCGTATGCACATTTTCCCTTTTGAATATAATGAATGGTTACCATTTTATTATAATAATAACCAACGATTCTTACAAAAACGCTTACCAGAAAAGGTCTTTAAAACTACAAAAATTTTTGAAAAGGCTGAAATCAGATGGGTTTGTGTTGATGATCTTAAAAAAATGCGCCCACAATTTCGCTCTTATTTTCAAAACATTGTAGACATGATGCTTAACCAAAAAGAAAGCATAAAATCTTTTATAGAGAGAAAACAAAAATGCTTAAAAAAAGGCACTGAAAAAAAAGCACCAGGAAAAACACGTCGTTCTATAAGCGGAGGTAAGAAAAGGAAAACTAGAAGAAATTAAATATTTATTTCATTTTTTATAAAATCATAATATATAAAATGAAACTTACTCATACGATGATATTCATGTTTGTCGGAAGTTTTATCATTCAATACTTCTTGATGCCGCCTGTTATGGTAAATAGTATAAAAGATATTACTAATAATGTTAGTAAAGCTTACTCGGCTATAATTATGGGTTTATCAATGGTTATTATTGAAATTATGATGCATGATCATCAATATGGCGTAATGAGTTTTAATTGGTATGCTATATTGTTTTCTCTCATCGCATTATTTATCTACTTATATAGAAAACAAGTTGGTATTAATGATAAGCAATATTTAGAAGGAATGCTAGAACATCATTCAATGTCTTTACTCTCATCTGAAGAAATTTTAAAGAAAACCAACGATTACAATATTGCCAAACTAGCCAAGAATATTATTCAAACACAAACTGATGAAATTAGAGACATGAGAAAAATATTAAAAAATAAACCTGTTTAGTTCTTTAAGTTGTTTTATTAATATTATTTGGGAACAAATTTTCATAAAAGTCGGCATCATCTGTTTCCAAATGTACTAGAGGAGGTGCACCCCATTCTGTATAAGCAATTGCCTTACTTGTCGGTCTCTCTAGTGCCAATAAATCCCTTAGTGCGTTCATTCTTCTCTCTAATGGATTCATATTTATACCATATTTACGCGACAAATGCTTCCAACGCCACTCAAATTGGAGAGCAGCCGACCAATCCGGAAATCCAGATACGTGTGCTGCTCTTACCCATGTTTCACCTTGCGCCACTTTAATACCAGTTGCGTGCGCTCCACCTTTGATTTCTTTGTTATGCTGGCGTAATCTGCGATTTAAATCAACAGTCGCACCTACATAAGTATTTCCGTTTGTGGATACTAATAAATAAACAAAAAATGACATTATATTATAAAGTTATATACAAATTTTTATATATTTATATAACTTTATAATATAATGGATAGTAGTATGTTCCAAAATGGTAATAAAATACCAATACACACTATTTTTTATAACCAACAAACTCAAATATTTCATGTTGTAATCACTAGGAAGCATAATCATTTTACACTCTTGAACATTTACAACAACACCTTTCGATGAAAACAAAATTATAAAGAAATTCAGGGCGTATAGTCTTTTATGTTGTCAATCCATGCGTTTTTATATCCTCTCCTAAATTCTTTATTAAATGGATATGAATATGAATGTTTTTTTGAGAATAAAGAAACTATATAATTATACGTTTTACTATACATTGTTTATAATAATAACTATTTTTTAAGTTAAAATTATAAAAGAAACTATGTTAAATCTTCAAGGATGTAAATCATTTTCTAACAAATTCTAACAAATTTATTTTTTTCAAACCCTTCTTTAAAAATATTTGTTACTTTATCAATGCGATTATAAATCCAATTTTCGTTAGAATATAATTCGTCTTTATTTTTAAGTAAAAATGGTTTCACAAGTTTCAAAAGTTCACAAATATCATAAGAATTACCAGCACTATAAAATCCATCACAGTCCGATGTATTACACAAAGCATATAGACCTCCAACGCCAAATTGAATTAATAAATCAATAAATTCCAATATTCTTGAATAAACAATAAAATTTACTATTAATTTCTCATTTTTACCAAGGTTTTGTATTTTTTGAATATACTGTTTTAAAGCTATCATCGCTCCATGTTCATGAGTACCTTCTTCATACTCAGTAACAGCAAAATAAACTTCAAGATATTCAAAGGTTGCTTCAATTAATGAGTTGCGAATATTATTCCAACTAGTATAACTACAACTAAACGTTTCATCGCCACAATACAAATCAATACCCATTATATAATGATATTTTAAAGATTTTAAATAATTTTTACACAAATTATCAAAAAAATTTTTATAATTTATTACAACACAATATTTATTTTGTAATATGTTCTACAATTGCTTTAATTAGCGGAGGAGGAACCGCATTACCTATTTGAATAATTTGTTCTTTAACTGAACCACAAAGAATATAATCTGATGGAAAACCTTGAATTTGTTTTAGCTCATTAGGAAGTAACATTCTGAGATAACAACCTGACGCATTTTTTAGAGGAACAAACAATCTCGGCTGATGTTCATATGTACAAATAATAGTTTTAGAGGGTTTACGGATATCAATAATCTCACAATGAATAGGGCTATTTCTTTTTCCGAATGAGAACAAATATTCATGTTGTTTTCCAGCATAAAAGCAGTCATCTCCATCAGCAACAATTTGACTAACTAAATAAGGATGTCCTCCATTATTCATCTTGTAAGCAGTAGTATCTGCCATATCAGTTAGAATACATTCGGCAGGAATATCTTTAAACCAATCAGGTTCCACTCTAACAGATCCAGTCATATTATACTTAACAATTGACATCATATTTGGTTTGGTTTTCTGCGGTTCTGGAAAACTAAGATTCCATCCGTATGGATTTTCTTTTTTAATTCCAAGAATAATAAGACGTTCTCTGCTTTGAGGAACACCATATTCTTCACATTTAAATACCTTATAAATAACATTATAGCCTATTTTCTCGAATTCAGATACAATAATATCAATATACATTTCTCCATTTGTAGCCTTTCTAGAAAGCAAACCTTTGACATTTTCACCAATAATCATTGTTGGGTTTGTTAATTTTGTAGTTCTTAAAAACTCTAAAAACATAGTATTTCTAGGATCATCTTCTTTTTTTTTACCTGCGTTGCTGAACCCCTGACAATTATGAACAATTGTATTGTAAACGATATAACTATTATCATTTTCTACTTCAAAATTATATACAGCCTCATTCTGTGTTTCTCTCGTTGTAATTTTAAATGGAGCATACCAAACATAATTACCTTCAATAAATGTAGAATAATTACGTTGGTTATTTAGATAAACAGTTACTTGATATGTATCACGCTGATTTACAACTCTTCCTTGAATTACATGATTTTTAGAGCGAATTGTTTTATCGATACTAGCAATATGACCTATTTTTAAATATAATCTTTGAAGACCATATGCTAAATTATGAGAAACTGTAACTATTTTATTCGAATTATTTTTAGCTACATGACCATCTGCTGCCATATAACCATTTATAAACTCTTGAACCAAATTTTTAGGAGCATTTTGAACCCATTCTGGAATCAATTTTCCATGAGCATATTTCCCAAATTGTTTTAAAATATTAAACCAAACAACATCAGCACAACCATATTTATGACTCTTACCAGATTTATCTTTATAAGTAATATTTAATACCTTTTTAATTCTATCAATTGTTTCAAGGGCATCTTCATGAAAACTAAAACGAATAATGTGAGTGTCTCTAATACCATCTGATTTCTTTGTATCTTGAACCCAACCATCACCTACAAAATAACCCATTGTAAACCATTGGTCTGGATTATCTAGAGTAATAGATACACTATCTGTCATTGATTTATTTATATTTTTATCGAAAACAAATGTAGGTATATCTTCTTTGGAATTAATAACCATACCAAACATATCATTCATTGTTAATAATGAAGCATTTTTCCATTCAGGTTCATTATATGAATATTCATATTTTCTTAAAGAGTTATTCCAAATTTTATTTTTTCCACGAACATAAAACGGGTGCTCTTCTGTAGAAGTAATAATTTCAGGATGGTATTTAAGTTTAATATCATATAACAGACCATTATATTCTTTTCTTTGAAGGTTTACAAGATTTTGAAATTTACCTGTGTGTGTAAGTAATTTATCATCAATTACAACATTTTGTATTTCTTTATATCCATTGTTTGTTAATACAAGTGTATCTTTTATAAAGCATGGAAATCCCGCAAATACAATATCAGTATTGCCATCATATTTCACAAAAGTTTCATCTTTTAGTTTTGAAATATCATTAACTTTTCCTTCACATATGAGTTCAGAATGTGGAAAGTTAGCATCATGAGATTTACAAAATGTTGGCTTAAGTTCGTTATAAGCAATAATTTTACATCCTGATTGAGTCATACCCAAACTATCTCCGCCTAATCCAGAGAATAAACTAATCGCGTTGTAAGCTTTGTTATCTGTCATTATTAATTATATATGAAATAAAATATATAAAAAAACATATTCAATTTTTTTATATATTATAATTTAAATCATTTATTTAATATCAATGCGAATATTTGTAATACATTGACCGTAACCCCATCTCATTTTTGCGAAGAATTCTGAATTATCATCGCAAATAAATTTAAAGTTTATATCACAATTATCCTTTGATTTAATTTGTTCAACACTAACAATTTCAGGCATTATAATCTTATTAGTCCATTTAACATGAAATTTATCTGGATCATCAATATCGCCGTGAATTTGAAGCCAAAAGTCCTTACAATTTAAAACAGCTTCAGAAATTTTTTGTACTTCAATCATTAAATCAGTAAGTTCAAAAGTTGAAAGAATAAACCCCTTATTAAATTGTTTACGAACATTAGATAAATAATCGCTACAATATCCTTTTTCTCTCAACTCACAAACAAAAGGAGTTTTTGGTTTGCCTTGTCTAAAAGCATCCTTAACCCATTCTTCATAACTTGGTTTAGGAGTTTTAATATCTAAGTCTGTAATAATTTTATCAAAGCATTCATCATAAAATTTTTTGGCATATAAATAACCAACTTTAAATTTATTACCAGGTCCATTATAAAATTGAACGCCATTTGTCCAAGGAGCCTTAGTAGAGTCAATTTGTTTGAAATACATGCTTCCTTTAAATTCAACTGTTTTTAAAGCACCATCAATATCAATTTGAAGGTCATGATGAGTGCTTCTATTTGCTCCCGACGTGACCGTCGACATGAACATGTTTTGGTCAGGGATATCTGAAGCAAAAGCACTTTTAATTTTTATTCCAGATGGGGTATTATTTTTAATATGTTCATGAAGTTTTGAAATATTAATAGCCTCATCCTTTGATTTCTTATGCGAGTCTGCCATTATTCTTAATATAGTATAATATAATGCTAAAAATATTCAATTTTATTTTAAATATAATTATTTATTGAAACAATATTTCACCTTTTAAGAATTTAGATATGTTATAAAAATAATATTAATATAATTATATGAAGCAAATATTTACATATAATGAGACGAGACTTATAATCCTAATTATTATTTTATCGATGATGCGAGGGATATATAATTTATATATTTTATATGAGATTGAAGATAATAATTTATCTTATTTTTTCAGTTCTTCTGAAAAATTATCTGACAAAGTGAATGATTTTTCATTTTTTAGCATAGTTCAATTTTTAATATCAGTAATATATTTATTTTCATCAGTAAATTTTTTTCTGAATGACAAAATAAAAAATGTAGTATTTGCTATGGTTTGTTTATTTATGTTTATAAGATCAATGTTATATTTTATGATTAGATTTTTAGGTGATATACCTTTTATACCTAATGATATTGAGCCAAAGTATATATACACCTCATTTTTGTTATCAAATTTATTAATGTTTTTTGTTAGTTTTTATTTTATAAAAGTTATATTTTTTAGTTAAATTAACATAATTTAGATTGCCAATGAATGAATATTTTAGTGTCTTATCTAATGATATTTTTAAATGATATTGTATAAACCCTTAAATTTCACTACATAATGTAGGGTAAATAATGAAATTTTGGAAAAATGGCGAAAAAAGTTCCCTTCACATGTAGTATCGAATATTAAAATTTTTGGAGTAAAGTTTTTTTGAAAAATGAAAATTGGACAAAAATAAATGTCCAAAAATGAAAACCTTGGATATTTTATGGGAAAATATTCATTTGTGACCATAATTGAAAATTAGCGTCTCAGCACCAAAAAAATAAATTTCAATTTGTTACGATAATTTAAAAAATTAAAACTTAAAAATATTTTCTTTTGTAAACTTATGGAAACATTAGGAAACAATTTAGTGGCAAAAAGTGGCACAAAAGTGGCAAATAATTTTTACTGTGAAAATTGTGACTATAAATGTTTTAAAATATATAATTGGAAGAAACATCTTGCTACAGCAAAACACCTCCAGGAAACAAATGGAAACATTTTGGAAACAGAAAGTGGCAAAAAGTGGCAAAATAAAAAGACATGCTGTGAAAATTGTAATAAAGAATTTAAAACACGTTCTGGATTATGGAAACATCTCAAAAATTGTGACAATGCAGATATAAAAAATAATGAAATAGTAAAAAATAATGAAATAGATGATAAAGAATTAATTATGATGTTGGTAAAACAAAATAGTGAACTATTAGAAGTAATAAAAAATGGAACACATAATACAAATAATTCACATAATAATACAAATACAAACTCACATAACAAAACATTTAATCTACAATTCTTTTTAAATGAAACATGTAAAGACGCTATGAATATAATGGATTTTGTAGATTCAATAAAATTACAATTATCAGACCTAGAGAATGTCGGCAAACTAGGTTATGTAGAAGGGATTTCAAATATTATTACGACAAAATTGAAGGCGTTAGATGTGTCTCAAAGACCGATTCATTGTGCCGACAAAAAGAGAGAAATTTTATATGTAAAAGATGCTAATAAATGGGAAAAAGATGATGAAAAGACAAAGATAAGAAAGGCGATAAAAAGAGTAGCGTGTAAGAATCAAAGGTTGCTTCCAAAATTTAAAGAAGAACACCCGGATTGTGGAAAATATCACTCAAAATTTTCGGATCAATACAACAAGATAGTAGTAGAATCTATGGGAGGCTCAGGCGATAATGATTTGGAAAAAGAAGATAAAATTATTAAAAATATATCAAAGAATGTCACGATAGACAAGGAGTAATTATATTATAGCAAAAACATATAAACAATAAAAAGTATATTTATTATGTCGTTAAAGATAATAAATATAACAGTACCTGGTGATTCTATAAATAAAACGATAGCATTACTTAATATATTTGTTAGTTTGGTGTGAATTAAAGAGTATTATACTGCTTTAGAATTTTTACTTGATGATTTGGAACCCTTGTCGGGTTTTGAAGGACATTGACGCATGTGTGCTGAAAAACTTGCTTTGCCTTTGCTATTATCGTGATTATTGCAATAAGGGCATAGCATAATATTATCATTGGTTAAGTTGTTTTTATTGAGTATTTTTTTAATCGCATTAATCTGTAAATTTTCGAGTTGGTCTAAAATAATTTTATTGCTAGAATGAATAGTTGCTACAATTTTTGCTTTTTGAATGTTAAAATCATTAAACAATGCTAGCAAATCGTTAAGGTCGTTCTCATCAATTTGAATAGTTGTATTTGTATTTTCCTGTGTTAGTTTAATCTGGTTAAGAGTAACAGATAAATTATCAATAATATTTACAGCAACACGTATTTTGTCAACATTGTATTTGGTATTGGGTAAATAAATGTGGATTAAGTTGTTAATAATGTCAATTTGGTAAGATTCCTTAAAAGTAATATTGCTATTTTGTGAAACAAAAATGCCGTGATGTTTTTGTAATGCAATATCTCTTTCGAATTTTTTGATTTCATCGGTTGATACCGTTTTAGCATAATCTTTGTTTTCAAATAAAATAGTAGGTTTGTTAGGATTAAGTCGATTTACTTTATAATCACATGTAGCTGTTTCGGTGCTACAATCGAGTATTTCATCATTATGAAATATTTCTTGTAAAATACAATAAAGTTCATGTTCAGATACATTTCCCTTAGAGGAGGAATTGTGTTTATATTTATTTAAAAAATCGTATAAATCTCCATGCAATTTATCTTGTGAACTTTGTTGCGAAACAAGTTTATCACGCATTGATTGAATTGTAGAAGCAGTTCGGTCATCATTTTGTTGAATACAAGAAAAAATAGGTTGTTGAATGTTTGTAATAAGGCTGTTAAATTTAGTATCAATGTTGGATACAAAATCGTTAATAGTTTTATCATCTTTATTAATAGAGTTAATTAATTTGTTAGTATCAGTTAAAATAGATGTGTGTAATTGTTTGATAGTTTCATCAATGGTTGAGTGAAGTGTAGAATGATGTTTGGGAATAATTTCGTTGATTATGTTGGATGTTTTAGCAATCATAATATCGGTATTTTTATCCATGATATGCTGTGTCTTTTCGTTGTTGGTTAAAAGATAATGCGAGAGAGTTAGTTTAATGTTTTCAATATAATCATTTTTAGTGCTATGCAATTGTGAAGCAATGTCTTGTTTCAGACTTGAAATGTCTTTGCTCAAATCGGTTAATGTGGATAATATTTTATGATTAATATTGTTGGTTAATGTTTCATTAAGGTTGGTGGATAATTTCTTTAAAATGTCTATAAAAATGTGATTAATACTAACAATGTCAATGTTAGTGTTTTCATTATAAAACGATACGATGGTTGCGTCATTAATAATAATTGGTTCCATATTATAATATAAGTTGTTATTATATCTTTAAGCATATTTTGCTAAAAAAATAATATTTTGTCAATTATTGAAACAAAATTGACAAAATATTATTATATTTGTTAAATTCTGATTTTGTGCTAATTTTTGTTGTCAAAATAAAATCAAAATTGAAAAATAATTGAAAACAAAAATAATTTTGAAAACAAAATAAAATCAAAATTGAAAAATAATTGAAACCAAAAATAATTTTGAAAACAAAATAAAAACAATTTTGAAAAATAATTGAAAACAAAAATAATTTTGAAAACAAAATAAAAACAATTTTGAAAAATAATTGAAAACAAAAATAAT
>Ga0102830_1000186_pt1 | contig 29595 bp, 28 predicted proteins | sample ColrivemetaGS703_FD_84511 | JGI IMG/M metagenome (GOLD analysis project Ga0102830, IMG submission 84511) | Estuarine microbial communities from the Columbia River estuary - Freshwater metaG S.703 | ecosystem: Environmental > Aquatic > Marine > Intertidal zone > Estuary | place: USA: Columbia...
AGGATTTGTCAACGAATTTGGAAATGAACGCGTAAAAAATACCCCAATTTGTGAATCTGCCATTATTTCAGCAGCTTATGGATTGTCTGTAAATGGAATGAAAGCTGTGGTAGAAATGCAATTTGCTGATTTCGTCAGCTCTGGATTCAATCCAATCGTTAATTTATTGGCAAAATCACATTATAGATGGCAACAAAGTGCAGCTGTAGTTGTGAGAATGCCTTGTGGAGCAGGCGTCAGTGCAGGACCTTTTCATAGTCAAACAAATGAAGCTTGGTTTACCAAAACGTCTGGTTTGAAAGTAGTATATCCTGCATTTCCTCAAGATGCAAAAGGATTATTGATTTCGGCAATTAACGATCCAAATCCGGTGTTGTTTTTCGAACACAAAGCCCTGTACAGAGCTCTTTATCAGGAAGTATCAGAAGGATATTTCACTACTGAAATCGGAAAAGCAGCACTTTTAAAAGAAGGCAAAAACATGAGTATTATTAGTTTTGGCGCAGCTGTACATTGGGTTTTGGAAGCTTTAATAAATCTACCAGAAATAAAAGCAGATGTTATTGATTTACGAACTTTACAACCTTTGGATACTGAGACAATTTTTACTTCTGTCAAAAAAACAGGAAAAGTTTTGATTGTGCAAGAAGATACTTTGTTTGGTGGAATAGCGAGTGATATTTCAGCAATTATCACTGAAAATTGTTTCGAATTTTTAGATGCTCCCGTAAAACGAGTAGGAAGTTTAGAAACGCCCATTCCATTTCAATCGGATTTAGAACAACAATATTTAGGAAAATCAAGAGTAGAGGCTGCAATTACAGCTTTGATTTCATATTAATTTTAGTAAATTTAAAATATAATGGAACATTTTTTTCAATGCCCATATTGTTGGGAGGAAATTTCAATGCTATTGGATATTAGCGAACCGAGTCAATCATATATTGAAGATTGTGAAGTGTGCTGCAATCCGATTGAAGTTTCTATGAATTTTGAAGACGGAGAATTGACAAGTTTTGACGCTTTCTCTATTGAACAATAGTGAATTTTAAAGCAAGGGATTTCTCCAAGTAAACACTTTAAATAAATGAATCCAATTATCATTAAAAGAAGCAGTTAAGTTAATTAGCTCTGAAGTAAATGGATGCACAAAAACTAATTTTCCCGCGTGTAAAAATAAGTTATTCCAACCAAATTTTTCGATGAACATATCATCGTGATTTTTATCACCATATTTTCCATCGCCAATTAAAGGATGACTAATTTTAACCATGTGAACCCTTAATTGATGCATTCTTCCTGTTTTGGGATGCAATTCAACCAAACTATAACGTGCCGATTCGTAAGGTTTTACAGGAATATTTAGAGTTACCGTTTCTAAAGTTTTCATTTCCGTAAGAGCTTCTTTATAAACAGTAGAGTCGCGACCTTTTACAGGAGAGTCAATGATTTTTTCAGCAGGAGCAAAGCCACGAACCACCCCAAAATAGGTTTTTTCAATAGCGTTTCTAGTAAACAATTCTTGGAATTTTGATACAAATGAGGTTTCTTTTGCTAAAAGAACAACTCCAGAAGTTCTTCGATCTAACCTATGAACGGGATATACTTTTAAAGCTGTTTTTTCAAAAATGAATTGTAGTAACGAAAGTTCACGTTTGATACTTCTTGAAAATTTCGCATGATGTACCAACATATCATTGGGTTTATTCACGCAAATACAGTATTCATCTTCAAAAAGGATGTCTAATTCCATAATTTCAAAAGTACTATGAAAACTGGAAAAATTAGGATTTTTTTATTAAAAAGCTAAGTAAGGTTTTGTAAATTTAAATCATTAAAAATCAATCTTCTATGTTTATAAATTTTAGAATACTTTTCTTTTTCGCAATTGGTTTGCTATTTTATAATTGCAAAAGCACAGCATCGATTGCTGAAATTGAGAATTTGAAAAGAGTTGTCAATGAAACGAATTTTGAAATTACCGCGAATTCAGCAACTCCAGTTGCTTTTGCAAACACACGTGGTTTGGAAAATTTACTGCCACCAGGAAGTAATGTTGCAAACATTAATTTGGGTAGCATTCAAAATTATATTAAAATTAAAAAGGACAGTTTGATGATGGATTTACCATACTATGGAGAATTACAAATTGTTAGCGGTTATAATTCAGAAGCAGGTTTAAAGTTTGAGGGAATTCCTTCAAATGCTATAATTACTTTCAATCCGAAGAAAAATAATTATTCATTGATGTACGAAGTGAAAACGAAAAACGAGAATTTAAAAATTTTAATTTCAATGTATGCAAGCAAAAGATGTTCATTTAGTATCAATAGTAGTAGTAGAACAACTATTTCTTATGATGGCTTTTGGAAAGTAATAGAATAGTATCATATCTTGTATTGATAAATTCTATTTAACATAATATAAATTATGGTTAAATATATTATCTCAAAAAACCAAATAAAATATTATAAATATACTTTTAAAGAAAACTATTTAAAATTCTATTCCTTAATGGCTATTTAAACCTTTTTTACTGTGGTGATAAAATACACACCCGTAAGTAAAATTATAGAAGCAATGATAGATTGCATAGAGAGTTTTTCATCTAAAAAAAACCATCCCATAAATAACGCAATTACAGGATTTACATATGCTGATGTAGAAACTTTTTCGGTTGAAACTACTTTTAACAAATAGTTAAATGACGTAAATGCAATGATCCCACCAAAAATAATAAGCATCAATAAAGAAACTAATACTTTAGAACTCCATTCAAAGGGCGAAATCCAAGGTTCTTGAAAACTCAAACTTGCTATGCATAAAATCCCGCCAGCAAATAGCATTTGATATCCTGTACTGACCATAAAACTTTTTGGTAATTGCGCTTTTGAAACAAAAACACTCCCATAACTCCAACTTAAAACACAGGTTAAAATCATGAAAACACCTAATAAACTGTTTTCTGAAGTAGTCAATTCTTGCTGACTTACTAATAAATACATTCCAAACATACCAAATGTAATACCAATGATCGATTTTTTCTTCATGGGTCTTCGATCTATCAATCGTAACAACAATAACACAAATAAAGGCTGTGAGGAGGCTATCAAAGCCCCAAATCCACTATCCACATACTTTAAAGCCCACACAAAAACGCCATTTCCATATATCAAAAAGAAAAAAGATGCAATCATTGAATTGGTCAATTGCTTTTTGGAAATACGTAAATCTTGTTTAAAAATCTTTGCAAGTGATATCATTAGAATTCCTGCAACAAAAAAACGAATGGATGCTAAAAAAAACGGAGATAACTCTGTGACTGCTATTTTGTTGAATAAATACGTAGATCCCCAAATTACATAAATAGAAATAAATGCAAGGATAATGAGTAATTTTGAGTTCTTAAAATTCATAAAATTATTTTTCTCTTTTTCTTAATATTTCAACAACATCATTCAACTTAAATCCTTTGGCTTGCAACAGCAATAAATAATGAAACAATAAATCAGCACTTTCATTTAAAAAAAGATCGTCATTGTTGTCTTTGGCTTCAATTACTACTTCTACTGCCTCCTCTCCTACTTTTTGTGCAATTTTATTGATTCCTTTTGCAAACAAAGAGGCTACGTAACTTTTTTGAGCATCTGCATTTTGAATTCTATCTGTAATTGTATTTTCTAAATGGGTTAAAAATCCGAAATTTTGTGTGTTGTTTTCAGCCCAACAGGTATCAGTTCCTTTGTGGCACGTTGGCCCTTTTGGATTAACTGAAATCAATAAAGTATCATTATCGCAGTCTAATCTAATATCAACCAAATTCAATATATTTCCACTTTCTTCTCCTTTTGTCCAAAGTCTGTTTTTGGTTCTTGAATAGAAAGTTACCATTTTCGTTTCTTGGGTTTTATTGAATGCTTCTTCGTTCATATAGCCCAACATCAATACATTTTTTGTTGTGGCATCTTGAATAATTGCAGGCACTAATCCGTCATTATTTTTATTGAAATCTATATCCATAATTTTTATTTTTTCTGTCTCCTTGAGCGCATTCAAGAGGTTATTAGTTCTCTATTGCGCTCGAACTGACATTTATATCCTAATTGGAATATTATTATTTTTTAATTCTTTTTTTAAATCTAAAATCGGAATTTCTCCAAAGTGAAAAACACTTGCTGCCAAAGCTGCATCTGCTTTTCCAATGGTAAAAGTATCTACAAAATGTTTCATTGTTCCTGCGCCACCAGAAGCAATAATTGGAATATTTACCAAACTAGACAAATGTGCCAAAGCTACATTGGCGAAACCAGCTTTTGTACCATCATGATCCATGGATGTAAATAAAATTTCGCCTGCACCACGTTTTTCGACTTCTTGCGCCCAATCAAATAATTTGATTTCAGTTGGAATAGTGCCTCCTGCTAAATGCACAAACCATTCCCCTTCAATTTGTTTGGCATCAATGGCAACCACCACACACTGACTCCCAAATTTATTGGCCAATTCGTTAATTAATTCAGGTCTTTTTACTGCGGATGAATTGATAGAAACTTTATCTGCACCCCATTTTAATAGTTCATTGACGTTTTCTACGGATGAAATTCCACCACCCACTGTAAAAGGAATATTGACTTGCTCTGCCACTTGATGCACCATTTCAATCATAGTTTTTCTACCTTCTAAAGTAGCTGAAATATCTAAAAACACCAATTCATCAGCTCCCAAAACTGCATATTGTTTTGCTAAAACTACAGGATCTCCTGCATCTATTAGATTGACAAAATTGACACCTTTCACGGTTCGTCCGTTTTTAATATCTAAACAAGGAATGATTCTTTTTGTTAACATTTATTTTGTTGTTGGTTGTTGGTTGTTTTGTTAGTTTGTTGGTTAGAATAATAACCAAAAACCACTAACTACAGACCATCAACTATGAATTTTTGTAACTGTTGTAAACTAATTTTATTTTCGTAAATCGCTTTTCCTATAATCACTCCTTCACAACCGATTTCAGCTAATTTTGGCAATTCATTAAAGGTTGATATTCCTCCTGATGCGATTAGTTTTAGATCAATTGTCTCCTCCTTGGGCACAGTCAAAAGGTTATCATTTGTTCTCGACTGCGCTCGAACTGACAATATATCCTTATAAATGTCAAAACTTGGTCCTTGCAACATACCATCTTTAGAAATATCGGTACAAATTACATACTGAATTCCTTTTTCTTGATATTTATTTATAAACGGAAGTAAAGTCAAACTACTTTCTTCTTGCCAACCATTGGTTGCGATTTTTCCTCCAAAAGTATCTGGATAAAAATCAGCTCCCAGAATAATTTTCTTTGCGCCAAATTTTGCAATCCAACTTTCAAAAACTGCTGGATTTTTTACAGCAATGCTTCCTCCTGTTACTTGATTTGCACCTGAATTAAAGGCAATTTCTAAATCTTTATCAGATTTTAATCCTCCTCCAAAATCGATTTTCAAAGTGGTTTTTGAAGCAATTTGCTCTAATACTTTATAATTGATAATTTGACTCGCTTTTGCACCATCCAAATCTACCACATGCAAATATTGAATGCCAGCAGCTTCAAATTCTTTCGCAACTTCTAACGGATTTTCATTATAAATCCTCTTCGTACTGTAATCGCCTTTTGTTAAACGAACACATTTTCCGTCTATGATGTCTATGGCTGGAATGATTCTCAAAATAATTATTAGTCTTTAATGGTTAGTTTTTAGTTCTAGAAAATTCTTCAAAATTTGTTCTCCTGCTATTGATGATTTCTCAGGATGAAATTGTACACCATAAAAATTGTCTTTTTGCAAAGCTGATGCATATTCAATATCATAATCTGAAGTTGCGATGGCTTCATCACAACTTTCAGCATAAAAACTATGCACCAAATACATGAACTCATTTTCTTTGATTCCTTTAAATAAATCCGATTTTAAGTCTTTAATAACATTCCAACCCATTTGCGGAACTTTTACAGCATTTGAAAACTTTTTTACAACCACATCAAAAATTCCTAGGCCTTTTGTATTTCCTTCTTCGGATGAATTACACATCAATTGCATGCCCAAACAAATGCCTAATACAGGTTGTTTTAAAGTAGGAATTACAACATCTAAACCGCTTTCTTGTAACATTTTAAAGGCTGAACTTGCTTCACCAACTCCTGGGAAAATCACTTTATCGGCGGCTTTTATCTCATCAATAGTGTTTGATAAAACAGCATCAACACCCAATCTTTTAAAAGCAAATTGAATGCTTTTGATGTTTCCTGCTCCGTAATCAATAATTATGAGTTTCATAATTAATTTTTAATTTTTAGTGCTTAGTTTTAAGTTTATAAACTCAAAACTAAAAATTCATAATTATACACTTTTAAAGCATTCCTTTTGTGCTTGGCAAAAACATTTTATTGGCATCTCTTTTTACAGCCATTTTCATTGCTTTTGCAAATGCTTTAAAAATACCTTCAATTTTATGATGCTCGTTAGCGCCTTCTGCTTTGATATTTAAGTTGCATTTTGCACCATCAGTAAATGATTTAAACAAATGAAAAAACATTTCTGTTGGCATATCACCTATTTTTTCTCTTCTGAATTCTGCATCCCACTCCAACCAGTTTCTTCCACCAAAGTCAACAGCCACTTGTGACAAACAATCATCCATAGGTAAGCAAAATCCATAACGTTCAATACCCAATTTATCCCCTAAAGCTTTGTGAAACAACTCTCCAAAAGCAATCATGGTATCTTCTATTGTATGATGTTCATCAACCTCTAAATCACCATCAACTTTTATTGTTAAATCCATGTTTCCATGACGTCCAATTTGGTCTAACATGTGATCAAAAAAGTGTAAACCTGTAGAAATGTCATTTTTTCCAGAACCATCTAAATTTAGCTTGATATAAATTTTGGTTTCATTGGTATTTCTAATGATTTCTGAAACTCTATCTTTTAATTTTAAAAATTGATAAATTTCAGACCAATCAGTGGTTGTTAATGCAATAGAATCAAAAATTTCTTGTTTGGAAGTTTTAATTTCATCAGCGCCTAAATCAGGATTTTCTGATAAAAAGATTCCTTTAGCACCTAAGTTTTTAGCCAATTCCATATCTGTGATTCTGTCACCCAAAACAAACGAATTTCCTAAATCATAATCCTCAGAAAAATAGTTGGTTAACAAACCCGTTCTTGGTTTTCTAGTAGGTGCATTTTCGAACGGAAAAGTTTTATCTATAATAATTTCAGAAAAAATAACACCCTCTTTTGCAAACGCATCAATAATTTTTTTTTGCACTGGCCAAAAAGTATCTTCAGGAAAAGAAGCTGTTCCTAATCCATCTTGATTGGTAACCATGACCAATTCAAAATCTAATTCTGAGGCAATTCTTGCCATGTATTGAAAAACTTTTGGATAAAACGATAGTTTTTCTAAACTATCTAACTGATAATCAATAGGTGGCTCTAAAACCAAGGTGCCATCTCTATCGATAAATAGTACTTTTTTTCTCATATTTTTAGCTTTTGGCTATTAGCATTTTGCGAAATGCAAAAAACTATATTTCTTTTAAAACTTTTATCAATTTCTCATTTTCCTCCTTTGTACCAACTGTCAAACGCAAGGTGTTTTCACACAAAGGTTGTGATGTTCTGTTTCGAATTACAATGCCTTTTTCAATTAATTCGTTGTATCTTTTATTAGCATCATCTACTTTTATCAAAATGAAATTGGCATCTGATTCATAGATTTTTTCAATGAATGAAATGCTTCTCAAAGCTATTGCTAATTGATTTCTTTCAAATAAAATCGTTTCAATTTCTTGGGCTACTCCTTCCTTATCTTGCAAACGTTCTAATGCTTTTTGTTGCGTCAATTCATTGATGTTATAAGGTGGTTTAATATTGTTTAAAATTTGGATAATTTCCTCAGACGCATAACAAATTCCCAGACGGATTCCTGCCATTCCATAGGCCTTTGAAAGGGTTTGAGTGATGACTAAATTCGGATATTCATTAAGTTTTTTCAACCAACTTTCTTGTTTTGAAAAATCGATATATGCTTCGTCAATCACCACCAAACCTTGAAATTTTTTCAATAAGGTTTCAATAACTTCTTCAGAAAAACTATTTCCTGAAGGATTGTTTGGCGAACAAACAAATAAGATTTTTGAATTGTCATCTACGGTTGCTAAAATCTGTTGAATTTGCGGCTGAAAATCAGTTGATAACAAGACTTTTCGGTCTTCAATAGCATTGAGTGACGCTAAAACGGAATACATTCCATACGTTGGTGGCAACGTAATGATGTTGTCCTTATTTGGTTCACAAAAAGCACGGAACAACAGGTCTAATATTTCATCACTCCCATTGCCTAACAGGATATTTTTCTTATTGACATTTTTAATCGTTGCCAATACTTTTTTTACGGTCAATTGTTGTGGATCTGGATAACGATTCACACCATTTTCGAATGGATTTTCATTGGCATCCAAAAAAATCATGTCGTTAATAGCAATGTCTTTATATTCGTCTCTAGCGGATGAATAAGGTTTTAAAGACTTTATATTTCCTCTAACTAAATCTAAAATTGATTTCATTTTAGGTCGTTTAATCTTAGTGTAACTGCATTTTTGTGCGCTTGCAACCCTTCAGCCTCAGCCATAATTTCAATTTGTTTTCCAATACCTTGTATGCCTACTTTAGTGATTTCTTGAAAGGTAATGCTCTTTAAAAAACTATCTAAATTAACGCCTGAATACGCTTTGCTAAATCCATTTGTTGGTAAGGTATGATTAGTTCCTGAAGCATAATCTCCTGCACTTTCTGGCGTGTAATTTCCTATAAAAACAGATCCCGCATTGGCAATATTGTCTACAAAAAAGGCATTGTTGTTTGTGGCAACGATAAAATGCTCAGGACCATATTCGTTGATCAAATCTAAGGCAATTACATCGTTTTCAACAAAAATTGCTACAGAGTTTGCAATTGCTTTTTCTGCAATTTCTTTTCTTGGTAATTGTGTTATTTGCTTCGAAATTTCATTAGAAACTTGTTCAATTAATACGTTAGATGTAGTGACTAAAACTACTTGACTATCAATACCATGCTCTGCTTGACTTAATAAATCGGCAGCCACGTAAGATGCGTTGGCTGAATCGTCTGCAACTACTAATAATTCACTTGGACCTGCAGGCATGTCTATGGCAACACCATATTTGGTGGCTAATTGTTTGGCAACTGTTACAAACTGATTCCCTGGGCCGAATATTTTATATACCTTTGGAATGATTTTAGTTCCGAAAGTCAATCCTGCAATAGCTTGAATGCCTCCTACTTTTATAATTTTTGTTACACCACACAGGTTGGCAGCATATAAAATGGCTGGATGAATTTTGCCTTCTTTATTGGGGGGTGAACACAACACAATTTCTTTGCAACCTACTATTTGCGCAGGAATTGCCAACATCAATACAGTTGAAAATAAAGGGGCTGTTCCACCGGGAATATACAATCCTACTTTTTGAATTGGTCGTTTTTCTTGCCAACAAAACACACCTCTATAGGTTTCTACAGCAACTTTTTCTGTTTTTTGCGATTTGTGAAAAAGTAAGATGTTTCTATGAGCAACTCTAATCGCTTCTTTTAATTCGATAGAAATAGCTTGAATTGCTTCTTCTATTTCAGTGGCGGTTACTAATTTTTCTTTGATTTGAACCCCATCAAACAAAGAGGTGTATTTATCTACAGCTAGATCTCCATTTTTTTGAACATCGTCAAAAATTTGCAATACTGTTTTTTCAATATCATCCACTGTTTTGGTGGGTCTTTCTAGGATTGTTTTCCAAGCTGATTTTGCTGGATTTAGGATTGTTTTCATTATAATACCATTTTTTCAATTGGACATACTAAAATACCCTCTGCACCTTTGCTTTTCAGCTCATCAATAATTTCCCAAAACTGATTTTTACTAATCACAGTGTGCACAGAACTCCATCCTTTCTCTGCCAAAGGCAACACAGTAGGACTTCTCATACCTGGCAATACTTTTATAATTTCGTCTAATTTATCATTCGGTGCATTTAATAAGATATATTTTGAATTTCTTCCTTTTAAAACAGAGTGAATTCGGAACTGTATTTTCGCTAAAATCGCTTTGCGTTCATCATCCATTTTGGGAGAAATTGCCAACACTGCCTCTGATTTTAACAAAACTTCAATTTCTTTCAATCCGTTTTTGAATAAAGTACTTCCACTAGAAACAATATCGCAAATTCCATCTGCTAAACCAATATTGGGTGCAATTTCTACAGAGCCATTAATGATGTGCAATTTGGCTGAAATACCCTGTGCATCTAAAAAACGTTTTACGGTCTCAGGATATGAAGTAGCAATTTCTTTACCTGCTAAATCTTTCAATGACGAAGCATCAGATTCTTTGGGAACTGCAATAGAAACCTTGCATTTCGAAAATCCCAATCGCTCTACAAATGGCAAATCATTGCCTTTTTCGATGATGATATTTTCGCCAATAATGGCTGCATCAACTACGCCATCTCGCAAATATTGTGGAATATCACCATTGCGTAAATAAAAAACTTCCACAGGAAAATCTCTTGCTGCGGCTTTGAGTTGGTCTTTTCCGTTATCAATAGAAATTCCAATATCTTTTAAAAGTTCCATGGATTCTTCATGTAATCTTCCTGATTTTTGAATTGCAATTCGTAGGGTACTCATTTTTTTGTTTGTTAAGTTTGAGCAAAATGGATTCAACTAAAAACCCGTTTGATTTGCTCAAACGGGTTTATAAAATATGTTGAATTTATTCAATACATTTCTAAATCGCTTGAGAGCAATTGTAAAAATGATGGTGATGTGCTTGAATAAATATCATGTTTTTTATTTATGATGCAAATATCGAAATTTTATTTTACAAATACCAAATGAAAAATGGAAAAAGATATTTTAATTTGAATTCTTTTTTAAAAAAAACTATGAATTACATATTAAAGTAACTCACAGTTTTTAAAATATAAAACTAGAAAAAAGTACAGATTAACTTACAGCAACTTGTTTATAACTTCCGTTTGTTAATTTTTCTCTAATTGCTGAAAAAGCTTTGATGGTTTCATCAATATCTTCTTGTGTATGTGTTGCAGTAGGAATCAATCGTAGAATAATCAATCCTTTTGGAATTACAGGATATACCACAATTGAACAGAAAATTCCGTGATTTTCGCGCAAATCATTAACCATTGCCATCGCTTCAGGAATATCCCCTTGCAAATAAACTGGTGTGATACAGGTTTGTGTTGATCCTAAATCAAAACCTGCTGCACGCAATCCTGATTGCAAAGCATTGGTGTTTTTCCATAAAGTTTCTTTCAATTCTGGCATAGTACGCATCATATCTAAACGTTTTAAAGCGCCTTTAACCATTGCCATCGGCAATGATTTTGCAAACATTTGCGAACGTAAATTGTATTGTAAGTACTGAATAACGTCTTTATCACCTGCTAAAAACGCACCAATACCTGCCATTGATTTAGCGAAAGTTGCAAAATATACATCAATTTCATCCTGTACCCCTTGTTCAAAACCAGTGCCTCTTCCTCCTTCACCCAAAGTTCCAAATCCGTGTGCATCATCAACCATCAAACGGAAATTGTATTGTTTTTTAAAAGCCGCAATTTCTTTTAATTTTCCTTGTTCACCACGCATTCCAAACACACCTTCCGAAATTACTAAAATTCCTCCGCCTGTTTGTTCAGCCATTTTTGTAGCACGTTTGATATTTTTTTCAAAACTTTCCATATCGTTATGACGATACACAAAACGTTTTCCTTGATGCAAACGAACGCCATCAATAATACAAGCATGCGTATCAACATCATATACAATGATATCGTGTTTTGTTACCAACGCATCAATTGCTGACATGATTCCTTGGTATCCGAAATTTAACAAATATGCTTTTTCTTTATGAACAAATTCAGCACATTCACGTTCTAGTTGTTCATGAAAATCTGTATGACCAGACATCATCCTAGCACCCATTGGATATGCCATTCCGTGTTCGGCAGCAGCAGCAGCATCCGCTTTTAATACTTCTGGGTGATTTGCTAATCCTAAGTAATCATTGATACTCCAAGTGATTACTTTTTTTCCGTTGAAAGACATTCTGTTAGAGATAGGCCCTTGCAATTTTGGAAATACATAGTAGCCTTCAGCTTGTTCGGCCCATTTTCCTAAAGGTCCTTTATCTACTTTTATTCTTTCAAATAAATCTTTCGTCATGATGTGTAAATTAAAATTTAATTAGTGCAAATTAACCGCTTTTTTTGGAGTTAATCAAATGTTATGGAAAGGTTATTTTTATTCAAAAAAACCTTGCTTTTTCATCCAAACGTCACTGTATATTTTGTTCATGTAGCGAGAACCATGATCAGGAAATATCAATACCACAAAACTGTCTTTGTCAAAATAATTTTGTGATGCAAATTGTTTGCTAGCTTGCACAACAGCTCCTGATGTATAGCCTGCAAAAATACCTTCGGCTTTTACAATTTCTCTTGCTGTAAGTGCGGCTTCTTTGTCTGATACTTTTTCATAAATATCAATTACATCAAAATCTGTGGCTGAAGGAATTAAATTTTTACCCAATCCTTCAATTTTGTATGGACTAATTTCGTTTTTGTCAAAAACTCCTGTTTCGTGGTATTTTTTCAACACAGAGCCAATTGCATCGACACCCATTATTTTGATATTTGGGTTTTGTTCTTTTAAGTATTTACCAGTCCCTGAGATAGTTCCTCCTGTACCACTCGCTACAATAAGATGTGTAATTTTTCCTTCAGTTTGTTGCCAAATTTCAGGACCTGTTGTTCTGTAATGTGCTTCAATATTCAATTCATTGAAATACTGATTGATGTAAACAGAGTTTTTTGTTTTTTTATGAATGGCTTTCGCAACAGAGTAATACGATCTTGGGTCATCGGGTGCTACGTTAGCAGGACAAATATGCACTTTTGCCCCCATAGATTTAAGCATGTCTATTTTATCTACAGATGATTTATCACTAACAGCCAAAATACATTTATAACCTTTTACAATACTTATCATTGCCAAGCTAAAACCTGTATTTCCAGAGGTAGTTTCAACGATTGTTGAACCTTTTTTGATGATGCCTTTTTTCTCAGCATCTTCTATAATGTGCAAGGCAATTCTGTCTTTGGCAGAATGTCCAGGATTGAAAGCTTCTAACTTTGCATAAAATTCACCTTGAAATTCTTTGGTGATTTGATGCAATTTAACCAATGGTGTTTGACCTACTAATTGTAGTATGTTGTTAGTAATGCCTTGGTGTCTTTTCATTAGAATCGTTTCTCAAAAAACCAATTAAAAAAATGGTTGTAGTAGAAATTGCGCTGCAAAAATACATTTCTTTGCTAAATTGTTATCAATAAAATGGTAAAATCATTCAATTTAGCATGATTGTAAATTACAAAATATTGTTTTTAAAGCGTTTACATAAATTGATTCTCTCAATCAATTTCATTGATATTATCATGGTTTTATGATTTCGTGAGTGATTTTATTTTCAAGTGCCAATAAAAAGGAGTATTCCATAGCAGTTTCTTTCAAAGCTTCAAAACGTCCTGATGCACCTCCATGTCCAGCATCCATGTTGGTATATAAAAATAATAAATTGGTGTCTGTTTTTAATTCTCTAAGTTTTGCTACCCATTTTGCAGGTTCCCAATATTGAACCTGAGAATCATGAAAACCTGTGGTTACTAACATATTAGGGTATTTTTTTGAGCTTACATGATCATATGGAGAGTAGGATTTGATATACTCATAATATTTTTTGTCATTCGGATTTCCCCATTCATCATATTCGCCAGTAGTTAATGGAATACTATCATCAATCATTGTTGAAACTACATCTACAAAAGGCACTGCAGCAATGATTCCATGATACAATTCAGGATTCATATTTACAATTGCCCCCATCAACAACCCCCCTGCCGAACCTCCCATGGCATACAAATGTTTGGCTGAAGTGTAGTTGTTTTCAATTAAATATTTAGAACAATCAATAAAATCGGTAAACGTATTTTTTTTACGAAGCATTTTACCATCCTCATACCATTCACGTCCTAAATATTCTCCTCCTCGAATATGTGCCAAAGCAAATACAAAACCTCGATCTAACAGACTCAAACGTGTCGTTGAAAATCCATCAGGGATGGTGGCTCCATATGAGCCATACCCATATTGCAATAAGGGTGTGTTTTCATTCAACACCGTATTTTTATTATATACTATCGAAATTGGTATTTTTTTTCCATCTCTGGCAGTTGCCCAAACTCTTTTACTGATATAGTTTTCTTTTTTAAACTTCCCTCCCAATACTTCTTGTTCTTTCATGATTTGTTTGGACTGATTGTTCATATTGAAATCAATCACAGAGCTCGGTGTTGTAAAAGAATTATAAGAATAACGAATGATGTCTGTATCAAATTCTGGCATATCATACACGCTTACAGAATAGGTTTCTTCGTTAAAAGGTAAATAGAAATCATTTAAATTGTCCCAACGTTTGATGCGAATTTTGCTCAAACCATTGGTGCGTTCTTCTAACACCAAATAGTCGTTAAAAATCGAAAAATCTTCTAATAAAGTTTCTTTTCTATGCGGAATTACATCTACCCAATTTTCTTTACGTGTTGCTTTGATTGGAGTTTTCATCAATTTAAAATTCACCGCTTTATCTTTATTCGTCAATAAATAAAAATGATCTTTATAATGCGAAACAGAATACTCTAAATCACGCTCTCTTGGTTGAATAATTTGAAACTTTCCTGAAGGTGTATTTGCATCTAAAAATTGAGATTCTGTAGACACTGTGCTGTAAGAACCAATAATGATGAATTGACTAGATTTTGATTTGCTTACATAGGTATTGAAAGTTTCATCTTTTTCATGAAAAACCACAACATCTTCCTTTTCTGAAGTTCCTAAAATATGTTTATAAATTTTTTCACTTCGCAATGTTGTAGGATTTTTCTTCGTGTAAAAAATGGTTTTATGATCATTTGCCCAAACGGCTCCCCCTGTGGTATTGTCAATAATATCTTTCAGAATTTCACCAGTTTCTAAGTTTTTAATTCTCAAAAAATACTGTCTTCTTCCGACAGTATCTGTAGCAAAAACGGCATATTTATTATTTTCAGAAATGCTCAAACCACCCAATTGATAATATTCGTAACCCACTGCCATTTCATTCACATTGAATAAAATTTCTTCTTGGGCATCCAACGTTCCTTTTTTACGACTGTAAATAGGATATTGCTTTCCAGTTTCATAACGAGTGATATAGTAATATCCATTATCTTTATAAGGCACAGAAGCATCATCTTCTTTGATGCGCCCTTTCATTTCCTCGAAAAGTTTTTCTTGAAAATTTTTGGTATATGCAGTTACCTTTTCATAATAACTGTTTTCTGATTCTAGATAATCTGTTACATTTTGAGTTTGTTTGTCTTTGACAGGCGCTAATTTTTGTTCGTCCGAAAGTCGCATCCAAAAGTAATTATCAATACGAATATCTCCATGTTTTTCTAATTTGGTTGGCTCTTTATGTGCAACAGGTGCATTTGCATCAGTACTTTTCATTGTTTTAGTGTCATTTTTACAAGCGGTTGCAAAAATAGCACTTAATACAATTGTACTTATAATTTTTTTTCTCATTTTTAGTATCTTATAAAACCTGTTAAATTTACTAATTTTGTAATGAATTTAATTTAAAATAGAAATAATATGTTTGGAGACTTATCTGGAATGATGCAAAAATTGAAAGAAACCCAACAAAAAGTGGAAGAAACAAAAAAAAGGTTGGATACTGTTTTGATCGATGAATTTTCAAATGACGGAAAAGTAAAAGTAACTGTCACTGCAAACAGCACTATCAAATCAATTTCTATGGATAATTCTTTGCTTACTGATGCTGATGAATTGGAAGATTATTTGATTTTGACACTCAACAAAGCGTTAGAAAAAGCAAAAAAAATCAACGAAAATGAATTGGCAAATGTTGCTAAAAGTGGTATGCCTAACATTCCTGGATTGAATTTTTAAAATTTTAAAAAATACTTAAAAGTCTGCCATTAAAAATATTTTCTAAATAAGGATACAAATCATTTAGAGAAAGTTTTTTATTTTTTTTTACAAACTAAAATGACATTCCTAGTATTGTAACAACAAAAATCAAAGCATACAAAGACAAAATAATAATTGTAAAAACTCCTAAAAATTTATAGTGTGATTTAAGCATTTCAAAAGATGCCGCCAATATAGCATCTTCTTTCAAAGATAATGCAGCCTTCATTTTATTGCCAAATTGCATCAAATAATACACTGGAAATAAGTAGATTGCTGCCAAAATTAAGTAAACAATGGCAATGATTTTACCCATATTGAAAGGAAGATTTTGATATTGAGGTAGTGAACCAAAAATGGTATTTGCAAACAACGCAAAGATCACTAAAAATGCAATTCCCACAAATCCAACAATTGATAAGAAAAAAGCCCATTTTGCGGTTTCTTTCAAATAACTTTTAGCCTCGCTAGTTAATTTTAATTCTGCTAATTGAATAATTGGTTCTGACATAGTATTATTATATTTTGTGATGTTCAAATATACCCTTATTTCTTAAAATTTGAAATCGTTTTTTTGATGATTTCTATGCACTCATACAGCTGTTTTTCTGTCATAACCAATGGAGGTGCAAAACGAATAATATTGCCATGAGTAGTTTTTGCTAACAAGCCATTATCTCGCAATTGTAAACAAATATTCCATGCAGTATCACTATATTCAGTATCATTAATTACGATGGCATTCAGCAAACCTTTCCCTCTCACCAAAGAAATCAAATCGTTTGTAGCTGCAAAATCCGACAATTCTTTTCTGAAAATAATGCCTAATCTTTCAGCATTATCTGCCAATTTCTCATCACGAACTACTTCTAAAGCAGCCATCGCTACTGCAGCTGCAATAGGATTTCCACCAAAAGTCGACCCGTGATTACCTGGTTTGATTACATTCATAATAGGATTATCTGCCAAAACTGCTGAAACTGGATATGCACCTCCACTCAAGGCTTTTCCCAAAATCAAAATATCTGGTTTAACTTCAGGAGTTCCAGAACAATTTTTGTCAGCACAGGTACAATTTCCACAAGTAGCTAACAATCTTCCTGTCCTGGCTATTCCAGTTTGCACTTCGTCAGCAATAAAAAGTACATTGTGTTGTTCACATAAACGTTTTGCCGCTGCTAAATATCCTTCAGAGGGCACATAAACGCCTGCTTCCCCTTGAATGGGTTCCACCAAAAAAGCAGCAATATTTGTATTAGATTGTAATGCGTTTTCTAGCGCGTTCAAATTATCATATTCTATTTTAATAAATCCTTCGGTAAAAGGTCCAAAGTTTTTACGTGCATTTTCGTCATTAGAAAATGAGATGATAGTGGTTGTTCGTCCGTGAAAATTGTTTTCACAAACTACAATTTCGGCTTCATTTTCGGCAATTCCTTTTACTTCATACGCCCACTTTCTGGCAATCTTAAGCGCAGTTTCTACAGCTTCTGCACCTGTATTCATGGGTAATAATTTGTCAAATCCGAAGAAAGCTGAAGTAAATTGTTCGTACTTACCCAAAACATTGTTGTAAAAAGCACGAGATGTTAACGCCAAAGTTTGTGCTTGTTGTATCAAAGCATTTACAATTTTTGGATGGCAATGCCCTTGATTTACAGCAGAATAAGCAGATAAAAAATCAAAATACTTTTTACCCTCTACATCCCAAACATATACTCCCTCTCCCCTGCTCAATACTACTGGCAATGGATGGTAATTGTGGGCACCATATTTATTTTCTAAATCAATCGCTTGTTGCGAAGTTACTTGTTCTAAAACAGTCATTTTTATTGTTTTAAAATTGATAAAATAACCATTCCTGTTCTACCTTTATCCTTCTATATTCCGATAGTTATCGGATCAGAAATTCAGCGTGGGAAAGAAATCATCCTCGAAGTTTAGCAAAAATAAGAAAAATGTTTCTATTGTTTAAGAGTTTCTGATTTTTCATTAATTCATTAAATCACTATTTCATTTACTCATTGTTTTATTAATTGTTTAATTTTGCAGTCCGTAAATTTAAATTATGCCAAGTAGAGAACGCAATCCCTTTGTAAAAAGGAATCAAATATTAGAACTTTCCATTGAAGATTATGCTTTTGGTGGCAAAGGAATTGCACGCATCAGAAATGAAAAAGGAGATTTTGTGGTTTTTGTACCCAATACGTTACCAGGACAACTGGTAAAAGCACAAATTAAAACTACAAGTAAAAAATATGCAGAGGCTTCTTTGATAGATGTTTTACAACCTTCTGAAGATGAAATTGAAGTTCCGTATCAAGATATTCCTGGTGCGCCTTATATACAGTTACCTATCGAAATCCAACATAAATACAAAAAAGAAAGTACACTTTCGTTGTTTCAACGAATTGGAAATGTTCCAAATATCGAAGATTTGTTTGATGAATTGATTGCTTCCCCAAACGATTTTCATTATCGCAACAAAATGGAATATGGATTTTCGGCTATTGGTTATGATAGAATCAATAAGACAGATGTTGATATTTTTACACTTGGATTTAAAAGACGTGGCGTTTGGTGGATGGGAGACAACTTGGAAAAAGATTCTGGATTGTTTGATGAACAAATGGAAAATAACATTAAAAATATCAGAATTTATTGCGAAAAAACGGGATTACCACCTTGGCATGGGCCCAAAAAATCAGGTTTTTTTAGGTATTTTGTAGTGCGAAAATCATTCAAAACCAATCAATTATTATTCAATTTGGTAACAACATCTGATGGGTTGGATCAATTTTCCATATCAAAATTCATTGATTTCTTGTTGACTATATTTGGAGAACGTATGGCAGGTTTGATTCATACAATTAATGATGAAACTGGTGATAGAACAATTGCAACTGCGGGTAGTGAACAACTGGTTTACGGAAATGAGAAAATTGTAGAAGAATTGTTAGGATTGCAATTTGAAATCAGCATGAAAAGCTTTTTTCAAACCAACCCAAAAGCCGCTGAAAAACTGTATAGCAAAGTAGTTGAATACGTATTGGAAGACCAAACCAAAGTAGATAATACAGTAGTGATGGACTTGTTTTGTGGCACAGGTACTATTGGTCAAATTGTCGCTGCAAAAAGCAATAATGCTAAAATTATTGGTGTTGATATCATTGCAGATGCTATTGAAGATGCCAAGAAAAATGCCAAAAGAAATAAGATTGAAGGACTTCAATTTTTTGCTGCTGATGTGGGTAAGTTTTTAACAGCACATCCTGAATATACCAACAAAATAAAAACCATTATTTTAGACCCTGCAAGAGCTGGAATTATGCCAAAAACCTTGCAAAAAATCATTGATTTAAATGCCGACAGGATGGTATATGTTTCCTGTAATCCTGCAACACAAGCAAGAGATACTGCTCTGCTAAGTGATGCTGGTTATGCTCTAAAAAAAATTAGTTTGGTAGATCAATTTCCACATACAGCGCATATTGAAACAGTGGCGTTGTTTGAGAAAAATTAGTTTTTTAAAAACTTTTCAAAGTAAATCCGAATGACAAGAATTTATCTTCTTGTTTTTGATTTTCAATCACCAAGCTCTCAGAAGTATGCAAATAACTAATTTTGAAATTTAAGTATTTCCAAATGGGCAATTCTGCACTGATATCTGCTTGCCAACGATAATTTTTATAATCTTGAAACGAAGGCTGAAAGTAACTTTCGTGATTCAAAATCAATTTCTTTTTAAATAAATGGTATTTTCCATTCAGCCAAATCGTTCCACGCCAGGTATTTATAGTCGAATTCCCATTGTATTCAGGACGAGTAAAATTTGTTTTATTAAAATTTGTTTGTTCATATTCCGTGGAAAGAGACATTTTTATCCAATTGGTTTTATCATTGAAAATTTGAAAAGAAAGTCCTCCACCAAATAAATAACGAATATCTATTTCTCTTCGGAAATTAGTACTCACAAAACCCAGTAACAAAGGATATACTTTTTTGTGGGTATTAAAGTATAAAAAATTCAAACTCAAAATGTCTTCATCTGCTTTTACTTTTCCAAATTCTTGATACACATACGAATTGCTTGTCTTTAAAACCGTGTTTTTAAACGCTTCCACACTTCCTTCAGTTTTCGCTCTAAAAATAACGGTTTGTACATTACCTCCTTGCCAAAAACCTGTTAATGACAATTGCCCTTTAATTTTTAGCGTATCACTTTCATTGAGTTGCGCAAAAATAAAAGTTGGAATAAAGAGAGATAATAACAAATACTTTTTCATGATTAAAGCTTTTAAAAATTATATTTTCTTACACTATTCAAAGATATTTATTTTTAAAAAAGTTATAGAATTTAGTTTTGTAAAGTTTTTTTCATTAAAAACGACTATCATTTTGAAAACAATTCAACTATTTTTTTTAGTATATTTGGTTGATTTCATAATTATAAAAAATCAATAAAACTATCATGAAAAATTTCACTACTGCCCTCCTATTATATATCACTCTTTTTTTGGTTTCTTGCGAAAAAAATGAGGGAATTGGCATTAATTCAAGTACTACTGATAAAATCAATCATTTTATTTGGAAAGGAATGAATACCTATTATTTATGGCAAGAAAATGTGCCAGTTTTAGCAGACAATCGTTTCGGAAATTTGGGAGAATTATATACTTATTTCAAAGGATTTTCATCTCCTGAAACTGTTTTTGAAAGTTTGCGTTTTCAACCTGAATTGACAGACCGTTTTTCGATAATCGTAGATGATTATATAGCCTTAGAAAACTCTTTTCAAGGAATAACTTTAAACAGTGGAATGGAATTTGGGTTAGTGAGATATGTCAATTCTAACACGAATATTTTTTGTTATGTACGCTATGTGTTACCAAATTCGGATGCTGCAACCAAAGGCATTCAACGAGGGATGATTTTTACCACTGTCAATGGTACTCAACTAACAGATACTAATTTCGGGAATTTATTATTCAATGATTCACCCAATTATACCATAGGTTTTGCAAATTATAATAATGGTAGTCCAACTCCAAATGGGGTTTCAGTTTCTTTAAATAAAGCTCAATTGCAAGAAAATCCAATTGCGATCTCGAAAGTTATTACAGAAGGTACTAAAAAAATTGGGTATTTGATGTACAATCAATTTTCTAGTTCTTTTGATGGACAATTGAATGCTACTTTTGCCAATTTTAAAACTCAAAATATTGATGAATTGATTGTTGATTTGCGCTATAATGGTGGTGGCTCTGTGCAAACTGCCACGTATTTAGGTAGTATGATTACTGGGCAATTCAATGGGCAATTGTACTCAAAAGAAGTGTGGAATAACAGAGTGATGAATGCACTTCCTGCAAGTCGTTTTATAAATAATTTCACCAATCAAATCAGAAATTTAAATAGCAATGGCAGCGTAACTCTCAATGAAAGTATCCATAGTTTGGGAATGACAAAAGTATATTTTATTGTATCTCCTAGCACAGCTTCTGCATCAGAATTGGTGATTAATTCATTGAGTGCATACATAGATGTGTTTTTGATTGGCAAAAAAACCGTAGGAAAACAAGTGGGTTCAATTACTTTGTATGATTCTGAAAATTTACTGAGAAATGGTTCTAATTTAAATCAAAACCACACTTACGCAATTCAACCTATTGTACTGGAAATCAGCAATAAAAATAACTCAAATCAGCCAAATGGTTTTACACCAGGAACAAGTTTACAAGGCATTGAATTGGCAGAAAATTTCGGGAATTTAGGTGTTTTGGGGGAGCGTTCTGACCCATTATTGGATAGAACAATTACGTATATTTTAACAGGTGCAAAATCGACTATTGACATCAAAATACAACCATTTCAAGAAGAAATTTTCAATTCGAAATTGGCAACTCCAACTAGAAATAATATGTATGTAGATTTAAAGGAATAAAATATTAAAGGTACGATATTAGATGTACGATTTATCAATTAACCAGTTACCCAAATAACCAATTTACCAACAGAAACAACAGAAACGCTTACTTTTGTTGAAACTCTTCATTGGGTAAAACATCTGGTCTAAATTCGCTCATTAATTCTTCACGTTTAGATTTTGCATATTCGTATCCAGATTCCCACCATTTGCTCATCAATTTTTGATCAAAAATTAAGGAGTTTGTTGTTAAAATGGTAGGCGTATAATATAAATTGAGCTTTACGTCTTTGCTATTTGCAGCCAATTTTCCAATAGTGATATTGTGTTTTTCAACATGCGTCAACATAAATTCGATCACATCAAACAACAATGAAAACGGATTTTTTGAAGGTAGTCTATTGATCTGACTTACTTCTGTTTCCAAAATAATCGCATCAATTTCATTAGCACCATTCAGTATTGCTTGTCTAATGGGTACTAATGCACCAAAACCTCCATCAGCATATTGCTGTTTGTTTTTTTCTAACAAACTCATAAAAGGAACATAATTGCAAGAACCCCAAATCCAATCGCAAAAATCTTTATAGGTACAATCATTGCTGGATTTGTATTCTATTTGACTGGTTGTCAGATTTGAGACTGTTACAACTACTTCTTTTTGATTTGCTTGGATGCTTTCAAACATTTCTTTAGTGACATTATCTTTGATCAGTTTTCGTAAATTTTTGCTTTCACCAAAAGTTTTACGTCCGTTTAAAAAATTCCAAAGGGTGTTTATATGGTTGATAGTAACCACATTTTCACCTCCTACTTTTTTTATCAAAAATGGATTATTGCTAAAAATAGTTTCCTGGCTTACATTGGTATATAAATATTTCAATTCATCCAACATTCCTAAAGCCAAATGCGATACCATCAAACTTCCTGTAGATGTTCCTAAAAAAAGATCGTATTCACGATGTTCTTGGGTTATTAAATATTGAGCAACTCCACCAGCAAATGCACCTTTACTTCCACCGCCAGAAATTACTAAGGCTCTTTTCATAAATAACAAATGATTTTGAGTAATTTAGTCGTATAAAAATATCAAAAATGAAATCAATAATCCTATTTATTTTCACTTTCCTTTTGATTACTGCTTGTCAAGAGCATTATATTCCAAGAAAATCAATAACTATTCGAATTGATGAATTTAAGAAAGACAGCACTAGTATTAGAGCAATTGTTGCAATAGACACAAATACAGTACATTATGCAGACTCAAATGCATCTGTGTGTTTTACCAACGATGCTGGAAAATCTTGGATAATACAAAAAATAGTCTTTCAAGATACTATAAAACCTCATTTTAGAAGTTTGGCTTGGAATGGAAACTCATTTTTCACTATTTCTATTGCAAATCCGGCATTATTATATAAAATTACGAATGATGAGAATAAGCTAGTATATCAAGAACATCATGAAAATGTTTTTTATGATAGCTTACAATTTTTTGAAGACGGAATTCATGGTATTGCAGTGGGCGACCCAACAGAAAATTGCGCTTCAATCATCATTACCAAAGATGCTGGAGAATCTTGGCAGAAGATTTCTTGTGATAAGTTACCATTTTTCGAAAAAGAAGAAGCCTTTTTTGCCGCAAGCAATACCAATATCAAAACGATGGGTAAAAAAGTTTGGATTGCGTCTGGAGGAAAAAAAGCACGTATTTTATTCTCCGATAATTATGGTGAAAATTGGCAGATTTTTGAAACACCCATCATTCAAGGAAATGGACCACAAGGTATTTATTCTATAGATTTTTTTGATGAAAATACTGGAATTGTAGTTGGTGGAAATTATGCAAAACCTTCAGAAAATAATGCAAATATTGCGATTACTGCGGATGGTGGTAAAACTTGGGATTTGGTTGCCAATGGAAAAAATGCAGGCTACAAAAGCTGTGTGCAATACATCCCAAATACCCAAGGAAAAGAACTCATGGCTGTTGGGATTACAGGAATTTCTTTTTCAAACGATGGAGGAAATTCTTGGAAAAAAATCAGTACTGAACAATATTATAGCATCCAATTTATAGATAAAAACTCAGCGTGGTTATCTGGAGCACAAAAAATTAGTAAATTGAGCATCGTAAAACTTCACACTGATTCTTTTAAATAATGATTGATAAACAACATATTACCAACCGATTTTTATCGTATGTGGTCATTGATACCACCTCAGACCCCGACAATCCAGCATTTCCTAGTACTGAAAAGCAATGGATTTTAGCAAAAATGCTCGAAAAAGAGCTTAAAAAAATTGGGCTGCAAGAAGTAGAATTGGATAAAAACTGTTATTTAATGGCAACATTGCCAAGCAATATCACAAATGAAGTCCCAACCATCGGTTTTATTTCTCATATAGATACCAGTCCTGATTTTTCTGGAACCAACGTAAATCCACAAATTATTGAAAATTATCAAGGAAATGACATCATCATCAATAAAGCTGAAAACATCATTCTATCTCCTGATTATTTTAAAGATTTGTTGTTGTATAAGGGGCAAACCCTGATTACGACTGATGGTAAAACATTATTAGGCGCTGATGATAAAGCAGGTATTACTGAAATTGTAACTGCCATGGAATTTTTGATTCAACATCCTGAAATCAAACACGGAAAAATCAGAATTTGTTTTACCCCAGATGAAGAAGTTGGCAAAGGAGCTCATTTATTTGATGTTAAAAAATTTGGTTCTGATTGGGCATATACTATGGATGGTAGTCAAATTGGGGAATTGGAATATGAAAATTTCAACGCTGCAAGTGCTGTAGTTACTATCAAGGGAAAAAGTGTACATCCTGGGTATGCTAAAGGAAAAATGCTCAATTCATTGTTGATTGCAAACAATTTTATTGGAGCACTACCAGGCAATGAAGTTCCTGAAAAAACAGCAGGTCATGAAGGCTTTATTCATTTGCATGATGTAATTGGTTCTGTTGAAGAAACAAAATTATCATATATCATCAGAGATCATGATTTTGATCAGTTTGAAGAACGAAAATATTTATTGCAAAAAATTGCTTTTGATTTCAATGAACAATACCAAGAAAATATTGTTTTTGTGGACATCAAAAATCAGTATTTTAATATGAAAAAAATGATTATTCCAGTAATGCATATTGTTGACATTGCTGAAGAAGCAATGATTGATGCTGGAATTGAACCAATTATCAAACCAATTAGAGGTGGTACTGATGGTTCGCAATTGTCATTTAAAGGATTGCCTTGCCCAAATATTTTTGCTGGAGGTCATAATTTTCATGGCCGTTTTGAGTACATTCCTGTAGAATCGATGCTTAAAGCCACAGAGGTAATCATTGGAATTGCGAAAAAAGTAGCTGAAAAGTATGCATAAAAAAAATCTCCAGAAAGAACTTCTGGAGATGATATAAAAGTAGTAGTTACTACTTTAAAGTTACTAATTATATCTAAAATAGACCCTTAATTTCTATTTAGGAACAGAAAAAAGTCTCACTGACAATGAATATTTATCACATAAAAAAAATGTTATGAAAGTTCAGGATTTTTCCCTTTTATGTTCCGGAAAAACCCCCTAAAAACCTCAAAATCTTTTTCCATATTATCTGTTGTAAAATAGGGCTCTGAGATTCTAATTCGTTTGTTTTCAAAATCCAAACCAGCCATTACAATAGGTACATTTGCTCCTTTTGCAATAAAATAAAAACCAGTTTTCCATTCTGAAACTTTTTTTCTAGTTCCTTCTGGAGATAGTGCCAATTTGAATTCTTCTCTTGAATTAAAGATATCAATAATAGCATCAACCAACTTATTGTTTTTTGAGCGGTCAACTGGAGTACCCCCTAAAGCTCTAAAAAAAAATCCAAAAGGTCCTTTAAAAAGAGAATCTTTACCAATATAATTGATCATAATTCCTGTACTCATTCTCGATAAAATAGCAATTGGAAAATCTACCCAACTTGTGTGAGGTGCTGCAATCACTAAATATTTTTTATAATTTGTTGGAAAGTTGGTGTCCATTTTCCATCCTAAAATTTTAAAAAAGATAAAACCTGTAATTCGTTTCATGATGTCTGAAAAAAATGATAAATTTAAACACTTAAATTGACATAATGAACGCATTTATTACTTATTGTTTTTTGGCACTAGTTTTTGGGACTATCGGATTTTTTATTGGAAAATTATTGATGAAATTGCAATTCGAAAAAGCAAATACATCTCTTGAAAAAGAAAAATCTTCGTTAGAGGAACGCATCCTTTCCGAACAAAAAAATGTGGTTGGTAAAGAACAAGAAAAAAATATGTTAGTCATTGAAAATAAAAAACTACAAGAAGAAAAGGAGTTTTTAATGACTATAAAAACAAGACTAGAGTCAGATTTAGAGAATCTGCAAACCAAACTTTCTGAACAAAAAAATGAGGTTGAAAAACTGCAAGAAAAATTCACCAAAGAATTTGAAAACTTAGCCAATAAAATTTTGGATGAAAAATCGACCAAATTTACGCTTCAAAACAAAGAAAATATGGAAACAATCTTGAACCCTTTGCAAGAAAAAATCAAAGGTTTTGAAGATAAAGTAGAAAAAACTCACAAAGAAAGTATTGATTATCATGCAGCTTTGCGTCAACAAATCGTTGGTTTGAAAGAGTTGAATCAGCAAATGAGCAAAGAAACATTGAATTTGACAAAAGCATTAAAAGGAGATAGTAAGGTGCAAGGTGATTGGGGTGAAACACAATTAGAAATTTTGTTAGAAAAAGCCAATTTGGTAAAAGACATTCATTTTACCACTCAAGGTGGCTATAGGGATGAAGATGGCAAACTAAAAAAGCCCGATTTTATCATCAATCTTCCTAATAATAGGCATTTAATTGTTGACTCAAAAGTGTCATTGACAGCATACGAACGTTATTTTAGCGCAGAAAATGATGAAGAGAAAGCTGTGTATTTAAAAAATCATATCGAAAGTATGCGCAAGCATTTTAAAGATTTGAGCGAAAAAAGATATGAAAAACTTTATGATATCAATTCTCCTGATTATGTATTGATGTTTGTACCTATTGAACCTGCGTATTTATTGGCTTTGAGTAACAATGATGGCTTGTATTTGGAAGCTTTAGACAAGAATATTGTTTTGGTTTCTACTTCAACGTTATTGGCAACATTAAGTACGATCTCTTCTATGTGGAGACAAGAAAATCAGAAGCGAAATGTAATTGAAATTGCCAAACAAGCTGGAGCTTTATATGACCAATTCGTGAATTTAACCGAAGATTTAATCAAAGTGGGAAATCAGTTGAAAACGGTGCAAGGGACTTATGATGTTTCTATGAAAAAACTTACAGGAAGGGGGAATTTGGTCAGCAAAGTAGAAAGTATCAGAAAATTAGGAGCTACTACTTCCAAAATTTTACCTCAAAATTTGTTAGACAGAGCTCAAGAAAACTTTTAAAGCAATTCAAATATTTTACATCCTCCATGGTTTAATACCCTTTTTGGTATCATTTTAAAATAAAAAAGGCATCAAAAATTTGATGCCTTTTTCATACAATGTCGTAAAAATTACATTACAAATAATCTTCGTGCACTCATCATATCAGAGACACGTTCTCCAATATCATGCAAAGCAGCTTCATTATCAACATTTTGAATGGCTTCGTCAATAAAATCAACGATGGTTACCATATCTTCTTCTTTCAAACCACGAGTGGTTATAGCTGGAGTTCCCACACGAATTCCTGAAGTCACAAATGGACTTTTATCATCAAAAGGAACCATGTTTTTATTCACAGTAATGTCTGCTTTTCCAAGTGCAATTTCTGCATCTTTTCCAGAAATATTTTTGTTGTGCAAATCAATCAACATGCAGTGATTGTCTGTTCCGCCTGAAATTAAATGATAGCCTCTTGACACAAATTCAGCTGCCATTCTTGCCGCATTTTTCTTCACTTGAATTTGATATTCTAAAAATTCATCCGTCAAAGCCTCTCCAAATGCGACTGCTTTTGCAGCAATCACATGCTCTAAAGGGCCTCCTTGATTTCCAGGAAATACAGCAGAATTCAATAAGGTTGATATTTTTTTAGGCGTTCCGTTTTTCAATAAATCACCAAACGTATTTTCAAAATCTTCACCAACCATAATCATTCCACCCCTTGGACCTCTCAATGTCTTGTGCGTTGTAGTCGTAACAATATGACAATGTGAAATTGGATCGTTCAAAATTCCTTTAGCAATCAAACCTGCAGGATGTGAAATATCTGCCAAAAGAATAGCACCAATACTATCCGCGATTTCTCTAAAACGCTTAAAATCCATGTCTCTTGAATACGCAGAAGCACCAGCAATCAATAATTTTGGTTTTTCTATTTCAGCAATTTCTTGAATTTTGTCATAATTCAAGACGCCCGTTTCTCTGTCAACACCATAAAAAGAAGGTGTGTACAATTTTCCGGAGAAATTCACAGGTGAACCATGTGTCAAATGTCCTCCATGAGACAAATCAAACCCTAAAATTTTATCACCAGGATTTAAACAAGCTGCAAAAACAGCTGTATTTGCTTGTGATCCAGAGTGTGGCTGGACATTTACATAGGAAGCTCCAAATAATTCTTTGGCTCTGTCGATAGCAATTTGCTCTACTATATCCACAATTTCACAACCACCATAATATCTTTTTTCAGGATATCCTTCAGCGTATTTATTGGTCAATACAGACCCTTGGGCTCTCATTACTTGGTCGCTTACAAAATTTTCGGAAGCGATTAATTCTAATCCGTGTAATTGTCTTTCATTTTCTTGCTCAATAAGGTCGAAAATCTGGTGATCTGTTTGCATCTGTTTATTTTTAAAAAGGAGTTACAAAAATAAGAAAAAGGAATTCGTTGTGAAATATGTTTTGTGGATGTTTTCAACATTTTATTAATAATTATTTGATACCAACTAAAGTCTTGTTAAATTTAAGTTTTTCGTGATTTTTTTGTTTTAAAATGTCAAAAAATTATGTAGGTTTGGAAAAATAATATTCCAATAAAATGATTATAACCGCAAATAACCCAAATAGAAAATCTTGGTTAAAAGTAGAAGCCGATTCTGATTTCCCAATCCAAAACATCCCTTTTGGTGTTTTTATCACAAGAGATGACATTATTACAATTGGAAGTAGAATTGGAGATTATGCGATTGATTTAGGCGCTTTTCATCAATTAGGCTATTTTGATGGAATTCCTTTAACAGATGATATGTTTTTGCAAGACAATTTAAATGATTTTATTGCTGATGGCCGTAAAACTTGGCGTTTGGTAAGAAATCGTATTGCCGAAGTTTTTGATGTGAAAAACGGGATTTTGAGGGACAATGCTGATCATAAAGATAAAATTATCTTTAGAATGGATGAAATTGAAATGTTGTTGCCTGTTGCCATTGGCGATTACACCGATTTTTATGCGAGTAAAGAACACGC
>Ga0102830_1000190_pt1 | contig 29135 bp, 46 predicted proteins | sample ColrivemetaGS703_FD_84511 | JGI IMG/M metagenome (GOLD analysis project Ga0102830, IMG submission 84511) | Estuarine microbial communities from the Columbia River estuary - Freshwater metaG S.703 | ecosystem: Environmental > Aquatic > Marine > Intertidal zone > Estuary | place: USA: Columbia...
ACCCCTCAGGTAGTCTCTGAACCTTTCTCAGATGTATCTGAGACTTGGATGCTGATTGCCGTATCCATAAAGGACTTAGGGTTCCAGCAGTTCACCCGATTTTCACTTGCTGATTACTCACCAAGGGCACAGTACCATATGCATTGCGGAGAAAAGACTTCCTCCAAAAACACCAGCAACTCCAAGCATATGGAAGGGGTGCATCAGGATGTTATGTTCTGCCTGGAATACAAGCATATAGTTAAAAGTACCAGAGATGCCGAGTGGCATAGCGTCAGAGAAAGAACCTTGACCGAAAGGATACACAAGGAATACAGCAGATGCAGCAGCAACAGGTGCAGAGTAAGCAACCATAATCCAAGGACGCATACCTAAACGATAGGAGAGTTCCCATTCACGACCCATGTAGCAGTAGATGCCGATGAGGAAGTGAAATACAACAAGTTGAAATGGACCTCCATTATACAACCATTCATCAAGACTCGCTGCTTCCCAGATAGGATAGAAGTGAAGTCCGATAGCATTAGAAGAAGGAACAACGGCACCAGAGATGATGTTGTTTCCGTACATAAGAGAACCTGCTACTGGTTCCCGAATGCCGTCAATGTCCACTGGGGGAGCACCGACAAATGCAATAATAAAGCAAGTAGTCGCAGCGAGCAACGTTGGAATCATAAGAACACCGAACCAACCAACGTATAGTCGGTTGTTCGTAGAAGTAACCCAGGAACAGAAATCGTTCCAAAGATTAGTATTAGAGCGTATAGCAATTGTAGCAGTCATTTGTTAAAAAGGGGGTAAGTATGAGTTCGGGGGACGAACTTGGTATAGTATACTCCACGATACCCTCCGTCGTGGATATGAGGGATGCTTTACTTCTCTTGATCCCGGTTTGAGAAGACACGGTTCTCAGAATTGTCACATTCCTTAACCCCGTGTATGTATATATCATACCATTGTGTGGAAATCCTGTCAATAGGTGGAAATACCCATAAGACCTGGTATAAATAAAGGGTTTTTAATAAATATAAGTGTAATCAAAACATCTCATCTCCGTGCCAAAATCACCGAACAAAGGTAAGAAAGGTTCTACTGGAGGAAAGCGTCCCAAACAAAATCAGGGAAATGCGGCCGCTAAAAAAGCAAAGAATGGCGGCAAGAAGAAGTGAGGAATTATGCCACGCGAATTCAACACTCCTCATAGAAAAGATTGGAACGCACCGATACATAACATTCTCAAAGCAATAGATAATCATACTCAAGAATACTTTAAAAGTGGCGATACTTGGCATCTACAAAAAGCACAAATACTCCGTGAGTATGTTGCGGAATTAAAAACTTGGATACATCTTCAGGAAAAAATTAAATAAATATTTCAAAAACGATGGACTTCAAAATTAATATGGGAACATTACTTACTTCTGTTCTTGGTGCTGCTTTGATTGGTGGTTTCACTGGATTTTGGACTGTCTCCCAGAATACTCTAGTGAATACTAAAGATGTAGAGAAAGTCAAAGAAGACGTACAAGAACTTAAAAAAAATCAAGAAAAACAAAATGATTTATTACTTCAAATTCTACAAAATACTAAAAAATGACTGACCCAGTATGGAGCGTAAATATCATACTTGCCCTTGGAATGCTTGGTGCTGCCTGGGTAATATACTACATACTCATATTAGACACTAAAGAAAATGTATCAGTACAAAATCAAAAAGATACACAGAATCATTGATGGGGATACGGTTGATGTAGAAATAAGTTTAGGGTTTGGTATTACATTATCTCAAAGAGTTCGTCTCAAAGGAATTGATGCTGCCGAAACAAAAACCAAAGATCTCAAAGAGAAAACTGAAGGTCTCCTAGCAAAAGAATGGTTGGAGAAAGAACTTTCCAAACCCGGTGAATGGATTATAGAAACCACAAAAGATGATAAGTACGGAAGACTACTTGGAACACTATACCTAGTTGGAGAACCAGTAACCGTGAATGAGAGAATGGTAAATGATGGAATAGCAAGACCTTATATGGTATGAGAAAGAGACTTCTTCCAATTCTCATTCTATTAAGATTACTGACTAATGATGGAATGTTTTTAGAAAATAGAAGACCTCTACCGAAACGACAACCAGTAGAGGTCTTGAGATTTATAAGAAGACCTGCGAAAAAAGGCAGGACGTTATTTAGATAACACTAATACATCTATTATAATATTTTTTACGATCTTCTAATCCACGATAACCACCATTTACTTTTCTGGTTACATCTTCTACGGTAGGATTTTTATCACATAAGGCATTCATATTATTATTATGCCACCAAAAACCGCCGCTGGTTGCTGGATACTTAACTGCGACATAATCTACTCCATTCATAATCTTTGGATCATTCATATACTTGGAGAATGATGCGTAGTTTACTCTGCCCGTAAGTTGAATAAATCCGGCGCCTTTGTACTTTCTTCCGTCACCCGGTTGAGTATTTCCTATATCTCTTCTTCCCTCATAAGCATCACCGGAAGCAAGTTCTTTCATCCATTTCCCGGCACCAGATTCGTGCGAGATTTGAGAAATAAAATGTCTCATTCGGGACTGGGTATTAATCTTAAAAAGATTTAGACAACTATTCAAGTCATTAATTACAGCGTCCGTGATTGAGTTTTCGTTTGATCCCCAAATAGAAGCAAGTTGTTTCTTGGTGATAAGTAATTTAACTTCAGGTTGTTTACGATATAATTTTTCAAACTCTTCTAAAACATATGGAAGAGTATTTTCTTGTAGGTACTCAAATGCTTCTATTTGTTCTTTGGTTCCCTTAAAATGTTTTGCAGCGTCTGTGAATTTGATAGTCATAATTAACTCTCCTGATATACGGATACAAAGACTGTTCCGGTTTTTGTAAGTGGTAATACCTTATCTCTTAAGTCTTGATTATGCATTCTCACACATCCGTGAGTGGAGAATAGTTTCTGTTTTGGTAACCAAGCGCCAGGCCAACCACAGGCACTACCGCCACCGTGTATCATAATGCCTCCACGACCATACTTATTTTCCTGATTCTCAAGTTCCACCAAATCAAAACTATACCATCCAAATGACATTAGAGTTCTATCATAGGATGGAGTTGGATCCTTTTCATAGTCCTTATGAATTGTTCCAATTTTATAAAGACCAGGTGGGGTATCGGTAGTTTGTAATTTATACTCAAAATCACTTCCCTGACCTCTCGCCAGTGCCGGAAGTTCCCATAGTACTTTTCCAGAAAAATCAAATGCCTTAACTTTTTCGGTAATGTCATTCACTACCAAATGACTATCACCTTTTTTAAATCCAAAATCTTGTGGGCGTTTTTTGGGACCAATCATTTTTTAATACCTAAACTCTTCTAATTTATTTAGGAGTTTCTTGGTATATAATAAAAAAACTCCCCCAATATTTAGGAGGAGTACATTGATGCTTTAATTACAATCGCAGATATGCATAATACGATGAAAATATCCACAATTAACATTTTAGTAAGTTTGTAAGGTTGTTAAGAGTATAATATACTAAAAAACTCCAGGAAGTAATTGTCCGGTGGTAAGATAAGTACCAACGGCAATTACAAAGCCCAACATCGCAAGTCTTCCGTTTAGAATTTCTGCCTCGGGGGTAAATCCAAATTTCATAATTTTTCTCCTTAATAAGTTTCAGAAAGTTGATTGATAGAATGTGCGAAAAGCACAATAAGAGTAATACTTGTGATAGTAAAAATAAATTCACTCATCAGAATACACCAAAGAAAAGGTTTCCTGTGAGTGTATAAGAGACAACTGCGGCGACAAATCCAAGCATCGCCCATCTTGAATTTGCCTTTTCTGCCTTTTCTGCATAAGTCTCAAGTGCATAACGCTCTGCGTCATCAGGAGACACATACATTTCAGGTTCTTTAGCGAACATATTCATTTGCCCGCGTTCATCAGTCGTAACAGTCATTGTAGTTTCATTAAGAACTATAACAATATTATATATGAGAAGACGGGTCTTGTCAAGGGTCTTAAGTCAGCATCCTCTAACTTTATGACGGGTTTGTAATTCTTCCAAGATATGGATCATAATTCATCAAGTCATCGATTGTCATATCAGAACCCTGGGTTTCCCAGAACTGAAAAAGACCATCACGACTTTGGCGATGAAAAACATCAATGTGCTCTGGATGTATAGTGGACCCCAACTCTATCTTATAAAGAAATAAAGGAATTGAAAAAGTATTGCCAGAATTATAAATCAAATCATCCGCCACTGCTCTGGGTTTGACCCCCTGATCGAGTTTATACTTATCACCACGACAATGAAGGTCAATTAGTTTTTTTGCGTGATGGCGAGTAATGATATATGCCGCTGTTGAAAAATCATTCACAAATCTCTTATGAAGTTTAACGTGTAAATCACCAGTACAAATAATCGCAAGTTGAATTACATCATAATCATAAGGAACTTTAGCGACAAAATCACTCCAAGTAAAGTTCCAGAACTTTGCTGTCTGTAAATCTACATCATCCTCCATAATGACCGCATATGGACTTTCAGAGGTTTCTATCCAGTGCTTGAGTGCCTTAAGATGAGAGGTGGTACATCCAATCTCACCGGTAGTCATATTATCCGGATACTTTCCCTTGATAATTTCACTCAAGTCATCTTCTCTTCCATCATATGCAGAGATACGAGTATAGTTTTCAATTTCCCAGTACTTAAACTGCTCTTCCATATAGTCCATTCTTTCTGGTTGCCCATCAAGATTTAGGTAATATATCGGTCCAATATTTTTAAATTTATATGCTGCCTTATTTTTATCCATCACGAATTAAATTTTATTTAAAGTATAAGATTGATATTGTCTTAAGTATTTTTGGGATTGGTAATGTCTATCTAATTGTTTTTGATTTAAACTTTGCAAATATTGCCATAATTCATTATTTTTTTTAATGTATGGATTACCAAAACCAGAATTATGTCCCCTAAAATGTTCTAAATGGTATACATAAGACTTGTCAATCCTACCTATCTTATATCCAAGAACACTAAATCTAAAATATCTTTCCTTATCTTCTGGGGACCAGGAGATAAAGTTTTCATTTTCCATCCCCCCGCTAATATAGGATTTTGTTTTAAAAAATTGAACATGCCCAAACTCGGATCGATGAACATCATAACTTTTTTCCAAAACTGAAAAATCAAAATTTTTATTAATAAACTCACTTACAAGTTCATCAGTTGTAAAAATTTGATATTGGTAATCACCAAGTCCATAGGGATAAACTAAATCATAATTTTGATTCAAAATAAGGTTTACTGCCTCAACACATGTTTCCGGTTTTAATAAAGCATCGCAATCATAATTGACAACAACATCAGTGACTACCTTATCTAACATTTCATTTATAATTTTCATTCGATGAAATTCGGGATTATCAGATTGCTTAAACACATATGTTAAATTATTAAGTTCATCTTCATTTAAAAATTCTCCAATTTGTTCTATTACATATTCTTGTACAAGAGATTTTTCATCAGATTCCTTTAATATTACTTTAGTATTAAAAGTTTTAAGAAGATAACAAAGAACTGTAGTAATATTTCTAGTCCTGTCTTCGGAGTCAATCCTAATAGGAATTATAAAAGTGCAATTTGATAAATCTATTTTTTTCATATTTTAATCCAATCATTCAAATATAAATCATGTGTTTGATTTTTGGAGGTATTACCTTCTGTACCAAACCAATGTTTGGGTGCTATCACTTTTTTGGATTTTGCTAACCAAGCGCCCCACCATGAGAATGATGAATTGGCAATGATGTGATTATGACACATACTCATTAAACACAAATCAATAGATCCATTATGAGATTCGGAAATCATAAATCTATCAGAATCAAATAAAGATTGAGATTGACACCATCCGACATCATCAGAAAAAATCATTACAGGAATATTGGCATCAAATCGATCTAATGCTTTTTCATAATATGAAAGATTGCATGGAGGGTGATTTGCAGAATTAGAAACATAATCAGTTCTCCTTACATGTAGAGCAATAATATCATCAAAATTAAAATTAGACATACAAGGTTCTAAAATATATTTTTTGAACTTAAAGTCTTCTCTGATACTGTCTTCGATGTGTTTGAAATATTTTTCACTCTGGTAATATCCATGTAAATTCACATTATCTGAGCATTTATCTACATACTCAGGATCATAGTGAAATTGTTTTTCTGGATAAAATTCTGCCGGTATAAATCCAATATTATTTACATTACCCATTTCAAAAACATCAAATAGTTTGTTATCTTTCCACTTATCACCATAATCGGTTTTAGGAATACAAAAATTATAACCTTTAGTTGCGGCAATTCCCCTCAAAGAAGCATACTGAAACATTTGATTTGCTAATCTACCATATTGTCCAAGATAATTAAATCCAATCATTTTATTAAGAATAAAGAATATTTTTTTTATCGGCGGGTGAATGAATCATCTTTGCGGAAAAATCAAACTCATTATCGGGATAATTTCCAGGCTTTGCAAAGGAAGGATGTAGTATGTGAAAATCATCATAATTTTCAATCCTATATCTATTTAAATGACTTTCATCATGTGCCGATGCCATTACATTATTTTCCAAATCTTTTTTGATTCTTTCATCAAGTTCATCAATTAATTTAAAAATTTCTGGAATTTTACCACCCCAAATACATCCCTGAAGATATATATCATCCTTTTCTTCTTCTTCAGTTACACACGATAAAGATCTTTCATTCCTTTCAAAAGGCAAATATTGAAGAAATTTACTCCAGTGATTACTAAAAGTTGGATGCTGAACTCCAAAGAATGATTTTTTATCGTTAAAAAACTCTTGATATGCAATGAGTTGATTACAACAATACATATCAGCATCAAAGTACACATACCAATCATAATATTTTAAACGATCTTCAATTTTTTTAATCTCACCAAATCTTCTCAATCCACCAATACTATTATACATCAAATTATACCAATTGTCTGCAGAATAATCTGATGTTGTAATTTCAATATTTTCAGATGATGATACAATTTTAATATTGTCCGGAATATCTTCCCCAAGATCTCCATCAGTAAAAACAAAAAAATCTTTTTCACATTCTGGGACAAAATATTCCATCAGTGTCTCATAATATCTTGGAAAAAACTTGAGGTAATTTCCAGTTCCAATGAAGTTTATTGCTATTTTTTTGTTCATATCAGTTGTTGGAAATTATTTTTTCAATGGAGGGAATATAATACTTTTGAAGTATTTCTTTCCAATCAAATTGCTTTGAGTATTCTACAATTTCTTTTCTATTATTTACGGCATATTTTCTATTCTCATTAATTTTATCCTCAACATACTCCAAATCAGAGATTTTATTTTCAGGAATAATCGTAATAAATTCTTTACTACTATCTAAGTTTGCCTTTCCCCATTCACAAACAACTACACCAAGTCCAGCAGAAAGTGCTTCCATACAAACAAGTGGATGTGCCTCTCCATCAGAAAGAAGAACAAGGTTTCCGTATTGAGTTAAGTCCTCATATAATGTATCTTTATTCCACTCACCTAGATAATTTTTAGAAGTATCAAATCTACCATCAGAAATGTTTCCAGCATACCAAAGACTAGAAATAGATTGGAACATAAACTGACGTTTTCTATAATCTATCTTTGCAAGATAAATGGAACGATCAGGATATTCAGGATTATCTACATAATTAAATTTAGATCTATTAACTCCATTTGGTGTCAGAAATAACTTATCTTCAGGAATATTCAATAATACTTTATACATATTCTGAATTCCTCCAGATAAACAAAAAGTATTCGGTCTAAGACGAGCAAATTCATTGGCAATATTTGCATATCCACCAAAGAGTTCAGGTCTCTCTAAGTAACCATAATGACTCGTAATTGCCTTTGGTTGTTGAATATGAGGATATAAAGTAATAAATTCATCATAATGAATGTGAACAAAATCAGGTTCAAAAGAATTGACATCTTTTATAATCTGATTATAATCTTTAGTATTCACAATTTGAACTTGATGTCCTAAAGATTCTAAAGCAATTTTAGTGTCCCATATAAGAATTTCTACCGCACCCCAACCAAGAGGTGGAATGGGCATAATTCCGGGACCGATTATAGATATTTTCATGCCATTTCTTGAAATAAACAAAGATGATTTTTACCATTGACTCTATGAAACTTAGTAAAAAGATTCTCTTTTGTTTTACAGAGATATCCAATTGCTATTTGTTCATTATTTACAATTTTATTCTCAATCATATAATCCAAAACATAATCAATTTCATTGCTGATATTTTCAATGGCAGTTTTATTTCCACCAAACATACTTCCACAAATAAAGGAACGATTATCCCAAAAATAACTTTCGGATAATGTTTGAGAATTTACAAGGTCAGGATAACATTCAGTATTATACTGGATTAAGAAGGTATTGTCAAGTTGATCCAATTCCAAAAGCGCATCTTCACTAGGGTAATCGTTTTCAAGATTACAATCATACAAAAATCGACTAGCACCTGCATCCAACCAAAAGAAAAATTTAGAGTCAAAAGAATTATTTTCGGATGCTTTTTTCAACCATTTAAATTTAGAATATTGAATGACAGGATACATTGAATAGTTACACTCAACCCTATTTGTGTCTGCCATATTTTCTTTATAAAATTCAGAATCAATAACTTCTTGAATTGAATTTTTTAAATGAAAATATGGGATTTGTTCTAGAGGTTCAACAATAATTTCAGTTGGCAGGTCTTGTCTAATTTCTTTAATGGTTTCAACCAGATACTCTTCAGTAAAAATAATAAAAGGACATTTTATTTGTAGTGTCTTTGAAAACCATTCAAGATAATCTTCCCAACTTCTATTATCATCTCTTTGCAGTTCTTGGACATTATACAGAGAAGTAACAATTGCAAAATCAGTTTTCATTTTTATAGAGGTAGATAATGTCGTCATATTTATTTTTATTTGCTCTTAAATCAATGACTTTAAAAGTATTAAGAAATTCTTGATTCTGCCAACCTGGATTGGCATCAACATCTTCAATAATATAATAACCACCTGGTTTAAGTTTTGATTTAAGAATGTTCCAAGTTTTTAGTGTAAGACCTGGGTCATGAGAAGCATCATCAATGATTAAATCAAATTGTGGGCAGTTTTCAAATAAACTTGAATCATCTTGTGATCCTTCTGGTAATAAAATAAATCTTCCTCTTTCTTCTTCTGTGAGTTGGAGATTCGAATATTCTTTATCAAATCCATAGATTTTAGTTTTATCTGAAAAAATATCTCTCCACATTCTCAGACTATATCCAGAAGATACTCCCACTTCCAAGATACAAAGATCTTTGTTATCTTTAACTTTCTCAAAAACTTCAGGATAAAAAAGTTCATAAGAATGATCAGATCCTTTATCACTACACCCAGTCCATGGAGTAGAACTATAGTGTTGAATAATTTCTTTTGCTTTTTCTTTAAATGATTTTGCCATTTTATTTCATATTTTTAAAGTGTTCAAAGTTAACATGCTCAACCCAATGTGGCCACATGTCAATTTCTAAAGGTTTGAAAGATTCGTAATCGAAATTGTTAATATAAAATTTAGAATCAATTTTATATTTTTCATACCAATCTGTTGCTTGTTTATATATGATCGCTCCAAAGTCACCCAGTCCAACATTTAAATTTTTTCGAGAACAAACTTCTATACAATAATCTCGTATATGAATCACACCATTTTCGTAGGCACTTGGAAGAAATTCATACCACCCAGACAGAAACTTTTCCATAGATTCTAGTTTCCCTAAGAAAAACCAATCGCAGGGATTATTAGGAAACTCTCCAGCATATAAATGACCTCCACCCATCGAACTTTGGAAATATATTGTATCTGATTCTAGAGTTACTTGTGATAATATATCCTTAATTGGTTTGGTTAAAATAACATCTGGTCTAGATTTGATAACAACATCAATATCTTGATATTTTTTAGTTTGCAAAAATGCTTGATAATTGGAATAAGTTTGACTCAATATTCCATATAAAATTATTGGAGTAATGATTTTATAATGCTCTATACTTTCATCTTTCCAAACATCAAAATTAAATTTTTTAAAAAAAGTAATATCAAAATCTTTGTGCTTTTCAACGATAGAATCAGTTACCATATACCTTTCTATAAACTCCTCATCTAAATTTTCACTATTAAAGGTGTCTGTAAACCACAACTTATAAACTTTTTCATGATAAGATTTGTCCCACCAAAGATGAGAGCAAACCTTATCATTTTCATCTATCTGATAGTTGGAAAAATAATCAAGGGTTGTTTGATAAAAAATTGGTTGTCCGGAAAATAAGTATGCAAAATTCATTTTTCGAAAATAAAATTTGAAACTTGGAGAGTATATTCCCCACAATGAATTGTAAAAGGATCTGGTTCAGAATAATCACAAGTTCCAATCAGATTTAATCCAGATGATTCAATCAGTTTAATAACCAATTCTGGTTTAATAAACTCACCAAATTCATTATTAATGTCAACATCAGAAACAATAATAAATTTGCCGGCGGGTTTCAGAACTCTATAAACTTGTTCTGCAATATCTTTCCATCCCTGATTATTAATTTTATTAGTGTGAGATCCATTAAAATGTGTTACGGCACAAGAATCTAAAAAATAATCTACTGAATTATCTCCCATATCCTTAACTTCGGCAAGAGCATCATTCAAAACCATGCGAACTAAACTTCCAGAAAATGAATGACTAACATCACTAATATCAATGGCTGTAACATCATGCCCAAATGAAGAGATAATATGGGGTAGGGGAGAATTAGAACATCCGAGATCTACAACATTCTTTTCAGTTTCACTAAGTTCTTTAAAATAATTAGCAATCAATCCCCACTTCATAATTGCATCATCACTAGACCAATTTATGTGGGGAAATTTATCAAGATACCCATATTCTTTAACTTTATTACTACAAAACTCCAAATCAGTTCTATTCAGTAATTTACTATCAAAACTCATATCAAACAACCTCTTTCCACTGAGCCGAGTTTTCAATCACTTTCATATCAGTAATCAATCCAACCCCAACAATGTCTTCATGATACTCTGAAGTAACGTCAGTATATGTTGGAACATAAAGTTTTGCCCCATTCAATGCCCCCATAACTTCGGAGGGTCCACAAATTTTTGTCCAATTATTGCAAATATCAAATTTAGCCTGAGGAACGTATGGATTTTGGAAGTCATCAATAAAAATTGAATAGTTTTTAAGTTTGCTGGTTACAAAATTGACTTCATCAAACAAGGGCCAGGAATACATATACTGTCCGTTTTCCATCCACTCCCCATGTGCATCGAACCAGAAAACAGTTCTCTTATCTTTCAAATCTAGTTCTTTAGCAAAGACATAATGAAGAATTTCTGGTGATGGCATTTTTTGCATATCAACGTTCTTAAAATCCTTTAAGATATCATAAGACACCGAATATCTGGAGTCATCAATCTCGCAAGTATATACTTTTTTATCTGAAAAATTATCAGCAATAAAATAGGAACTTTCAGCATAAGCAGTTCCAGTTTCAATAAAAATATCCGAATCTTTCATACACTCATACACAGTATCAATAATATAAGTGTCTCCGTGAAAGGGATTACCATGCTCCCAACCTGCGGGATCTTTACTAAAGTTGGCTATTTTGTATTTTGCCATTTTCCTCCGTAATTAGTTGAATAAAGTTCTCTATGTTGATGTAATAATGGATGCCCAGAGTTTTTCCAATTTGGATTTCTGATACACTCGGTTTGGTCTGGATTATCCGTATAAGTGTACCCAAACACAGAAAAAAGAAAAGCAAGTAGATAATCATAACAAATCATTCTTGGATCTAATTCCAAACCACCAGAAAGTTTATCAAGATCATTCATCAACTTATCATACATCCCATAAAATGAAGATGTTTTCATGACACCGCCAGCGGGTCCCCAAGTTCCATTATTTTTACCCATATTCATTATAACATATTTTTGAATGATTTCGGGCATTACATTCGCCGTTGGTCCCACAAGATCAGCATCAAATGAATGCAACTCTCCTCTTACCAAAACATCAGGTTCCATCAAAACCATATATTCAGTTTTACAAAAGTCACATCCATTTTTTAGTCTTCTCAAAAACTCAAGTGAAATTCCCATAAAAAGGTCAATATCTCCAGAGTTTTCTCTAATATATTGATCCACATCTCTAGCAATACCAACTACCTCCGTAGTTTCTTTTATAGTCTCAATATTTCCAAAATTTTCTTTTAGATAAGAAAAATCTAAACCATTATCAGAAACAAGATAAATTGGATTTTCTGGGTAAAATTGTCTAAACTTTTCCAAAGAATACTCAATCGCCGCCTGCTCTTTGTAGCAGATATAAAATACACCTAAGTCCATATTATTTGATCACCAAAAGAATATTATTATCAATGTTATTATTTGGATTCGGAAGTTTCATTAGTTTGATATAATCTAAAGAATACTCATTTTGCAAATTTGGAAGTATTCTTTCAAATGAATTATAAGTTGAAACAGTTAAATCCTCAACAATAAAAATGCCACCTGATTTAAGTTTATAAATTGACTCTTTAAAAAAGTTTAGATTGGAAATAAATTCATGTTTTCCATCATCGATAATGACATCAAACTCAGTATCATTCAAAGAATTACTTTTCCACATACTTTGAATTGACTGTGGATTGTCTTGATCACAATAAAAATATTCAACATCAAGATTTGAAATAGATAAAAAAGTTTCTTTATCGACATCTGCAGTATAAATTTTTGCCTTCGAAAAATATTCTCTCCAACTCTTTACCGAAGACCCATGATAAATTCCCACTTCAAAAAAGTTGATTTCTTCATCTCTAAAATGCTTAAAGAAATAATCATAAAGAGCAGAATAATTATGCCAATTTGAACATTTGTCCGATCCATACTTTTCAAGAATATTACAAAGATCCGTTCTTTGTGTCAGTCGATTTAAATCTAAAAATGAAATTATTTCATTTTCAGTAATTTCAAGTGAGGTATTTTCCATATAATTTAATAATTCAGTATTTTTTAATTCACTAATACCCGTAAAATGATAATTATCATTATTTACACCACTCCAAAGAAATGGTCTGTTTTCGTATCTTAACACCCGATATAAGAAAGAAAATCTTGGAAAAGTTCTAGGTAATTTTCCATCTAGTATATATCGGTATACCAAACAATTCAAAACATCTTGATCACCACAAGACCATTGAAACTCTGGGTCTGGACTATGATTGGGACTCTTTGCGATTAAATCTTTATTCTTACACAATTCAAGATATTCGGAAATAAATTTTCTTCCAAAATCATTATTTCTAATTAAAATTTTAGCAGCATTAATTAAGTGACAATTTTTTATTACTTCTTTTTCTTTTTCATTAAAGAAATAATCTAATGTATATTCTTTAACAAATGACTTTACATAACAATTATCCCTTTCCATTTGAAACCAAATATCACTTGAGTTTTCACTCAACATATTCTCACAAATCGAATTTAAATTTTCCCAATCAGATTGCCAATATTGTTCTTGACGAATGAAATTACCATCATGATATAAAAGTAAGGAACCTTCTGGAATTTTCTTTAATGTATAACCAATAATAAAAGGTTTAAAATCAAAGTATCCAAAATTATGAACATTCGGATTTTGATCTAGTGGTTCATCATAACAATTACAAATATCTTCACTAGCAGGAAGAAGTTTTAATGTTCTTTTTGTATAAAAAATAATTTCTTCAAAAAATGGTGACAATCTTTCTTTAATTTGATTCGATGTTTCTAGTAAAGAAAATCCTTCATCGTGTGGCGGACCTTCTGAGCAAAAAGATAAAAAATACATAAAATTCAATAATTAACTACTTCAATAAGTTCTTTAGCACGATTTATATATGTGTGGTTTTCTTTGACAAAAAGCATTTGAGATTTAATCAGGTCATAATTTTCTCTTTCTTTTTGAGCATCGAAGAATAATTGATAGGTATCTTCATTGTAGATGATATTACCATCAAAAAATTCATATACTGGTTTTGAATTAGTCATACCCAGTTGACCATAACTAATATTTTTAAAGTTTCTACATGGAATATATCCCCACTCTTTAAATGCTTTGTGTCTCACATCTGGCGCAAGATAAGATTTTTGAATAATTTTTCTCTGTTCTTCAAAAGATTGGGGACTAATCCAAGGACAATTATACTTAAATTCAATACCGTTCTCTTCACAAGCTTGGATAAAAAGATTTAAATAAACTAAATTATCATACTCAGGTGGTGCAGTTTTACAATTTTTTGGACCACCTTGTCCACCACCAATTGTTCCGGCAAAGAAAACATAATTTTCTTTGGAAATATACATATCTTCCAAATTTATTTCATCAGGCAATAAGTCAGTTGCCCAAGTTGTATAGAAATAATCATAATCCGAACCTTTCTCAAAATAACAACCAGCGCCAATCTTCGTTGCTTTACTACGATCTAAAGAATAGTTGTAATTTTTATCAACCCATTTATCAGCATTATATCTAACATCAATCAATCGTCCAACCTTACCAAGATAGGCACCTGCTCCAGGATTTCCCTCAACACGAGTATCTTTATTCCCAATGTAATGAACTGCATAAGTTGAATTGCTGAATAAAGGAATATTTGGGTTTCCAATAACTGCCCACTGTTCTGTGAAAATTAAAGCGTCATTAAACAATTGCGGGTCAAAGTTATCTCTACCATCAATCCAATAAGTTTCATATCCAAGATTCTTAAAGGCATTATAATACCCAGCATGAATATATGAATGTGTATGAGAATGAAGTTTATAACCCCATATAATAATTCTTTTATGTTTCAAAACGATACTCCCAAATCAATTGCTTGCGTTTTTATTTGATTATTTTTCAAGTGATTTTTAAGTAAAAGTTCATTACAAAAAATGTTTTCCTCAGAAATAACTTGATGATATACTGGTTCAATATGATTATAAACTCCTCCCCAAACATTCATTACTTTAGGTGACCCCATTCCAAACCAATCACTAACCATATTTAATGGGTGATTTAGATCTTGATAATAAAAAGTATCTAGATCAATTTTACTATTTAAAAAATCTGTTTTAACAGATGGACTTACATCATATCTTAATGCAATAATAATATCATAAGTTATATTATTTTCAATGGAATACTTATCCCTCAAATAATTCACCATCATTTTACTATACCACTGACTGTAGCAAATGTCAACTATATATTTTCCAAATGATTCAATACCATTTGGATCATTTAATCCATAATCAAAACATCTTTTTATATTTTCTTCACTAATTTTCATATTTGAATTTTTCCAATGTTTTGGTTTTTCAAAAAGATATGACTTAGGTTTATAAACTTCTAACAGTTTTTTATCAATATCACAGTCAGAAGATATTCCCCAATGACCGGGCGCCCTTTTTCCAAAGTTTAAGTTTTCTGGGTCATGCCAACAGTGTAGAAAAACATCAACATCATTACCACTAATGATTGATTCATTTATTCTTTGTGCTGTTTTAATGGCATTTCGTGGTTGACCAGACAAACATAACGCCATTTTCATAACGAAATTTCCTCAACAACTTTTTTAATAAGAGATTTAATATCTGTATCTGGTTCCCAGTTAAGGATCTGTTTTGCCTTTTCATAGGAACCTCTAGAATATTTATTGGTCTCTTTGGCAACGATTTCTTTGCTCAGGGAATAAGGTCCATCGAACAGTTTTGGGTAATTGTCCCAAAGTTTTGAAGCATCCCTATAAACTGGATCAATGTCACTTTCAAAAATTTCACGAATACAATTTACAATTTCATTAACAGAAATAAGAGTTCCGGAACATACATTAAATGTATCATTTGATTTTTGTTCTAAGCAAATATTAATCAATCTCACCACATCATCAACATGAACATAATCTCTTCTTTGCTGTCCATCAGAATGCAATATCGGAGAACTATTGTTTCGAAGTTCTTTAACAATATAATTAATCAGGGGCGGGTGCTTTCTATGAATATCTTGCCTGGGACCAAATACATTGAAAAATCTGAGAGTAGTAATTTCCATATCATAGTTGATACGATACGACTCACATATTTCTTCTGCCATCTTTTTAGATAGAGAATACCAAAGACGTGGATTAATATCTAGATTTTCAGTGAATAATTTTTCTTTATTATTTTCATACACTGCACTGGTGCTTGAGAAAATAACATGAGGAACATTCCACATTCTAGCGCACTCTAGAATATTCATTGTTCCGGAAACATTTACATTTATAGTTTCAACTGCATTCGTTTCACAATCAGGAAGAGCAGTGATTGCTGCAAGATGAACAATACAATCGTAATCATCTTTAAGTAATTCAACAATATCTGGATTGCAAATACTTAGATTATAAAACTTACCAAATGATTTACCATTGATTATTAAATTTTCTTCATACCCATTTCTTAGATTATCAACAAGTGTAAGTGTATGACCCTTCTTATAAAGATAATATCCTAGAGTAGATCCTATTCCACCAGCGGCACCAGTTAAAAGTATTTTCATCTTAAGAACTCATTCAAATTATCACTATTTCTCGGTAGGTTAATTGCTTCACAAGAAGGGTATGGATTACTTTTTGCAAAATCATTAATAATAACTCGTTTACAGTGTGGCAAACCCATAATCAACTCATCATATAAAATATTTTTTTTCTCCAATTCAGAAATTGTTATATCTTTCATATGTTTGGGTCTACTTGTCGTCAAAATTATTTTTACTTTACCAGATTCATGTAAACAATTTAAATGATCAATATTATTTTGTAATGATGATGCATTTCCAACATATGGTGGAAAATGAATTGAAGAATTTATAACTAAGGTCCCATCAATATCAACAAACAAACATTTATATTGTGACTTATATTTGTTCCAAGCATCGATGGTTCCCCAATCTTTAAAATTTGATGTTTTGATTCCATAAAATATTGAACCAGATAACATCATCTCAAAAATAATATGACTAATATAACACTCTCCCTCCATGTCCTGGAGTTTCTCATAGGTAATACAAAACTCCTTCGAATCGGCAAATCCATAACCACCACTCGAAAAGGTGGAACTAATCACATGTTTTTCTACAATATTAGTTACCATTCGGTTGATATCAAGTTCAACATAACTTTTAGTTCGAGCATTAATATCATCCATATCATTTAAGTCAAAATATGCAATCTGGTTTTTTTCTTCTACCAGTTTACATTCATAATATCCATCAGAGTCTTTAATAAGAATAAATCCATCTACTGGATTATTACTCAAAAAATTATAAACAGTTTCTGATTGAGATTTGGTTTGATCCGAAAGCAAAACAATATTTGTCTTTTCTTTTAAGTCGAGTTGCTCAAGTTCTTCAGTAAAACCTTTTACAAATTTATACTGGTCCTCATGTTCTTGTAGACAAATAAAATATATGTTATCAAAAAAGTCTAAATTCAATCCCAAAATAGATTCTGTCACCATAAACCGATTAGTCATAGGATGTGTTAACATCCATTTAGGTCGCATATTTGGGAAACGACTAGACCGTCCCGCCATAGGAATTATTAAAGTTCGCATATAACTTTGATGATTTTACTATTATATCAAGTATACTTCTTTGGTGAGAAAAAGTCAAGTAGGGTTCAATTCTAACACTATTCATTGCTTCCAAAATATCAAACTCATCAGTATCAATAAACTTAGAGTATCTACAATAAAGTTGATTCCAGATATGTTTATAAATTTGCTCTAGTCTATTTGACTGTATGTTTTGAGTTTTGATGCTCCAGAGATGGTAAAGATCTTGTTTTAATTTGACAAGATCAGAAATAAAGCTATCAATATAACAATCAAGAAAATCAATAAAAAATAATCTATTTTTATGAAAAATGATATTATTAAAGGTTAAATCTCCATGACAAAAAGTTTTAGGAACATAGACATTTTGTTTTTTAATTAAAAGTTCAATGTATTCCAAATAATTTTTATAACAAGTTTTATTTTTTAAAACTTTAATTTTTTCATCAATATTTGATTGAACATTAATTAATCGATAATTTAAAATAAGAGAATCAAAATATTCAAATAAAGTATCAATGACAAATTCTATGTCCTTAATAGAAGATGTAGAAAAAAATTCCACAAAAGATTTTCCAGGAATGTATTCCATATCAAAATACTCACCCTGAATATTATGAACTTTAGGGGTATCTACATTCTTTAAAATTCTACGAGAAAATAAAACTTGTTTATTAACCTGCAAAGAAAGTCTTGAGTTATAACTAATTGATGAAGAATACTTTCTAAGTACTCTACTATCAATTAATTCAAGTTTACATCCAGATAACCCTACAGAAAAATCTAACATTAAAAATATTGCTGTATTTTAAAAAGATTATGATCTATTCCATGAGTAAATAACAATCTATAAAATCTCCCAAAATTATCAGCAAAATGATTACCAACATCTTGGATGGTTTTCTTTTCATCATTATCTAAAAGGTAATCCCAAGATTTTGAACTTGGATGAAATCTTTCTAACAAATACTTATAAACATCTATTGGATGCCTTTGTATTAAATTTTTACTTACAGAAAAGCAATGTGCATGGTCAAAGGCATAAATTTTTCCAGGAAGATTGCTTCTATCCGGAAAAATATGGTTGTACCAATCTTCAAATACTTCCCATCTCTTTGCTCTGCCATCAAAATTAAACGGATTACCAGTTACATATGGACTATCTACATTAATATAAGTATCTCCCAATATTTCCTTTAGATGTAAATTGTCATTATTATACCAAATATATGATCGCAATCCAGATCCCACTTCACAATAATCATAATTTATACAATTATCAAGTAAATAATAAAAATTTATACCTTGCTCTTTCCAATTAATTTTTGTAAATACTGTATGCTCAGGAAGAATGGTATAATTATCTACAATATAACTTAAAAAAGCATAGTCAGATTTTCCATAATTTGGTATTAAAATTTGATTTTCAACTATTTTATTCTCACCTATTTTTAAATCATCAGATTTTTTATAAATGATTAAATTATAATTTTTTTGGTGGACTAGATTATCCCAATCCAACTTATACAAATCAATATAATAAGAAGTTATTACATTTATATTATTTTTCATAAAGGGGGTACTGAGCAGTACTTTTAGAAATTTTCAATGTCTTCATCATTGTCTATCACATAACAAGGTACTCTATCTGGGTCCAACCATTTAGCATAATTAAAGTCTTCCATAGCAGTCAAGCACTGCATCTGATTATCAAACAGATAGATATCATTCCATCGTTTGGTATAATAATCTTTTTTCTGAAGACGATAATCGGGTTTGTTGTTAAGTTCAATAACACCCTTTTCTACAAACCGATATTCTTCTCGTTCTAATAAAACTTTAGGTTGAATCATTTTACTTCAACAGTTTCAAGGTCTTGATCGAGATAGTCCATTAGAATATCATAATTATCGAGAGGATCATCAGAAAAAATTACTCCTTGATTCTCATAAAATCGGCGGACTTTTTTATAAAGTTTTGGATTTTTTACATCAAGATAAAAATCACCATTAGTAGCACCACGAAGGGTACTAACGTCTTTCTTAAATTTTTGAATCAGAGACATTGTTCTGTTTTGTTTACCTCACTATTATAGTGTATTTGAATTTTTTTGTCAAGTGTGCCAGTCATAAAACTGGCAATCGGGGTGGGAGGTAACGCTCCCCCTTCGCTGCGTCCCAAACGCAGAGTTATAACTTTTCTACTACACCCCGTTTCTTTTCATAGGACCCAATGTCTTATCAACCATATAGAATGTATAATACCAAAAACAAACAAGGAACCAATAATTCCACTAATAATTCCAACACGAATTTCGTGATTTTTTATGGATTCATTTATCATTTTTTCTATTTCATCTCTATCCATTCATAAAGTCCTCATATGTCTTTAAGATTTCTCTATCAATATCATCTAAACTTTTATAAGAAGATTTCCAATTAGACTTAATTAATCTATCAATAAATTGATATACTTTAGTTGTTAGAGAAATTTTCATACGAACAAAAGAACTTAAAAAAAATTGTCTTTTTTGCCAATTTTTATCCTTGATGTTCTCCATTTAGATATTTTGATAATGGATCTTTTTTAGTTTTTATAATTTCACAAGCTCTATTATAGAACATATTATCAGTATTACCAGATTCTTCAAATGTTTGTTTAATTTTTACCCAATTGTTATAGGCATGATCGTCCATTTAAATTTATAGTTAATAATAATAATTTATCTTAAAGATAATATTGACTTTAATTTTTATGTGTGGATTTTATGACACAAAATATTTAACGAATCTCAAAATCTAAACGGCGAACTTTACGCTGGCGTCTTTCTTCTTGCCACATTAAATCCTCATTACGAAGAACATTACTTGTGGTTTTTTGAGTTTGATTATTCAGCATTACTATCATTGACAAATCAAGAGCAGTAATTTTAGCATTACGAATAATGGTTGCCATATTAGAGCAACCACAAGAAACTGATTTTGCGGCATTTCCTTCTATCTCCTTTTCACAAGAGCGACATCTAATTCTTAAGTTTTCCATTTGTCATTATAAGTTAATTTTTATTCGGTAAATGAACGTAGCATCCAAACAAACTTACCGTGTGCTTCGTTTAAATCATCAGCAAGATTAACAGTTCCTCTTGACTTTTGTGCGTCTGCTTCTTCGGCAACTTCACCTAACATATCTATAATCTTTTTATGACCCTCAAGTAGATCTTTAATCATTTCCATTTCAGAGATATTAGTTTTTGCTTCTCCTACACCAGAAACTTCTACAACTCTAGACAAAGAACTAATAGGTTTGATTCCTAAAAATCTCATATGTTCTGATATACGATCAACTTCTTCCTGAAGTTCTTCATACTGCTCTCCAAACAAATCGTGAATTTGTTTAAAGTCGGATCCCACAACATGCCAATGATAGACCCAGGTTTTTTGAAATAACAAAAAAAGTGATGCTTGTGTATCACTTATAAGTTTATACAGTTTTTCCATTATACTAAATGTTTTAAGTATTTATTTAGGAACCACTTATCATATATTCTACAGTATTTGCCACATCATTCATCGCTTCTCGTAGATTTTCACTTTGACCAGATTCTTGTTTGCGAACAGGACGAGAACTATTACAAAGAGTCCACCGCCACTGATTCATAGAATCACACCACCATAAGTTAATTTTCATTCTTATAGTGCTCCAGCTCAATCCATTTAAGAAGTGTATTAAATGAAGTAATAGATGCCTGAGTACAATTATCGTCCTTAAGTCTTTGAATATAATACTCAAGTGCCTCAATAACCATTTGGCGGTCTGTTTGTGATATTAGTGACATAAAAATCTTAACTCCAAGTTATAGTACACAAAAAAGGGGGTTTTGCCACCCCCCCTATGTATCATTCCTTAATTTGATTTACAGCAGCCTGTGCTTTTGCTTGAATTGCATCCTTAAGAGGAACATATCCAAGATCATCAGCAAATGCCTGTGCCTTATCACTCAGCATATAATTGATAACACCTTTAATAGCATCAGTCTTAGCACCATTACCAGTTCTATAGGCAAGCAGATAAGTCAGTGTTGCAATGGGATATGCACCTTTTGCAGAAGGATTTGGATCCTGCCCTGCAAGGTTTTTATTCAGAACAATACCATTCAGTGCCTTGGCACCGGAAGCATAACTAGGGAGAACAAACTCACCAGACTTATTCTGAACTGCCGCTGCTTTCAGATTACCTTTGACAAAGGATTGATTGAGATATCCAATAGATCCGGGAGTTGTTGCAAGAATACCGGCAACGCCATCATTACCTTTACCACCAACACCAACTTTCCAATTTACAGACTTAGCAGATCCAAGTGTCCATTCTTTAGAAAATGCTTGCATTGATTCGGTGAATGCAGCAGTGGTTCCAGAACCATCAGAACGGTGTGCTACGGTGATTTTACCAGCAGAGCAACCAAGTTCTTTCCAGTTATCAATAGAACCCATAAAAACAGATACTGCTTGCTTCTGAGTGAGTTTCAGTTTGCAAGCAGGATTATTGTAGGCAATTGCAATTGTTCCACCAACAGTAGGAATTTGTACCACACCACGAGAAACTTTAGCACGATCCTTATCACTAATTGGATCATCAGTAGCACCAAGGGCAACTGTTTGGTCAATGAATGCCTTACGACCACCACCAGAACCAATTGCTTGATAATTGACTTTGGGACCGTCAGATTTGGCAAGATTAGAGAACCAACGAGTATAGATGGTTTCAGGAAATGTAGCACCAGCAATATTGATTCTTGCAGGCAATGCAAATGCTGCGGTAGGAGAAAGAGCAAGACCAATAGCAATAAAATGTTTGAGTTTCATAAAAATGTTTTAAAGTTAAATTTTGGTTAAATGTACCTTAATATCAAAAATCCCCCTTGCGGGGGAATAAATTGATATTGTACCTTATAGGTTATCAGAACGTAAACTTAGTCTGAATTACGCCACCCCACTTGGAGGAGTTTTGATAACGTTGGTTGTTATCAGCATAAAATATTGCCGGAGTAATACTAATGTTATCGGTGACTTGATACTTATAGAAGATCTCAATCATTAGAGCATCAGATACTTTTGAAACTTCTGCCGAGGGTGCTTGACCCACAGCAACGCCAGCACTATTACCCTTGGCAAATACATCAGACCACTGAAGACCAGCAAACCACGAATCCGAGTTCGTAGCACCATTTTTACCAACACGACCAGTTACGGAGTTATATCCATAACCAGCACTGATAGAAGGAACCCAACCAGATTCGACCGGTTGCCAATAAGCATTCAGAGCAACAGAGTTTGATTCCTGACCACTATCAAGAGCACCATTGGCACCCAGAAGACCGTTGTAGGTGCGAGGACGAGTGTTGACACCACCATAGCGGTAACCAACAGCAACTCCCCACTGAGGAGCACGATAACCCACCTGAGCGAGCACGTTTAGACCACCATCAGAATCAAATACACCTGTTTCAGAAAACTCACCATCTTGTGCGACATAGTTCACACCAGCCATGAAACCACCTTGACCTTTTTGAGTAGGTTGTTTCCATTGAGCACCGAAACCAGCACCAGTTGCCTTGTTATAGACACCAGAAGTACCAGCAAGTTGGAAAAAGTCAAGGATTTCTGACTTATAGGCAGAAGGAATCCACGACATCTCGGTATTACGAACCAAAGGACCAGCAGTTAGAGTTACACTCTTACCGACTGGGAATTGATAGTAAAGACGATCAATCACTGCTTGATCGGAATAAGATTCTGCCTTATCAACTTTGAACAGAGAAGAGGAAGAACCAAAAGGATCAGAACTAAAGTTTCCTGAACGGAGACGAGTACGAAGCAAATCCTTACCCGTGAATGAAGTATCAAAGTTCAGACGGAGATCATAGTTGAATGCGGTGTTGCCGACGTTTCCACCTTTATTCGTTTTAAGACCAGGAACTCCACCAAGAACAAAGTTTGCTTCACCCTTGAGTTTGGTTGTAGTAGAGAATTGTGTTGCCTGAAGTTGACCAACTTTATTCTCAAGACCATCCACACGAGAAGTCAATACAGTCAATTCTGCATCAAATTCTGCTAGGAGTTTTTTGAGTTCATCAGTAACTTCTGTTACACGATCTAGACAAGCATTAAGAAGAGCAGCAGCCTCAAAGCGAGTCATTGACTGACCGCCCTTATAGGTTCCGTTAGGATATCCTGCCACACAACCATAACGCTCTACAAGATTGCTGAGTGCTTGATATGCCCAGTCAGTTGTTTGGACATCAGAGAATTGAGTAATGCTAGTAACTTGTTCCGAAGAGGCATATTGATTTACACCCTCAAGATTCAGTTCAGCAGCAGTTGCGGTAGGAGCGATAAGTCCCAGAGCAACCGGAGCAAGCATTAATTGTTGAAAAAATTTCATATAGTTTGTTAAGAAATACAACTACGATGTTTATTTAGCTCCCCTGATATTTGAGGGGAAGCGGATACACGGATTTGAACCGAGGATAAAAGTTTGGAAAACTCTTGTGTTACCACTACACCATATCCGCATTTGAGAGAATTATAAGACATAATGAGTATTATGTCAAGCCCCCAGCGAGGATTTGCACCCGCGACTATCGCTTACAAGGCGATTGTTTTAACTACTACAACTATGGGGGCAACTCCCCTCCTAGGTAACGCTCCTAGCTATCTCGAATTAACAGTTCGGCCCATTCGCTTGCTTGGTCGAGGGGAATGATGGTAGGAGGGATTTCTATGTGCCGATAGAATCACCTTTCACATCATCTAGCAGAAACCAGAGAGCGGTGTTGCACTTCCTACATTTTGATAGAGGCGCCTCTATCAGTTTATATATTACACCATTTCTGGGATGGTGTCAAGTCCAAAGATTATGATCATATTCCCAATGACAATTTGGGCACAAAGGCATTATATTTTGTTTTGAGTTTATTTCACTAATCAATATATCATCACTAAAGGAAGAAATGGGTTTTATATGTGCAACTTCTATATGTTTATTATATCCACATTTAAGACACTCAGTAAATCCAAGTTTTTTAGCAATTGCTCTCGCTCTTGTTCTTACCAAGGAGAATGCCGATGACTTGTGGTGATTTTCATATATCGCTTCTTTAAGAGTCATATCTTTTACTTCTTTATTCTTTATCCATATCAAATAGTGTTCCATACAACGAGCACGATTTGCTGTTATTGGTTTTCCACAATCCAAACATTTATGTTCAGGTTTTCTTTTAGGAACCTTTTTATTGTTATAAGAAGCAGCACAACTTCTACTGCAAAATTTGGGATTAGAAGTATGCTTTTCGCAAAATAAACATTTAATCATAATGGAACCTTTAGTTACTATTATTTATACGCTAAAAGGTTCCAAAAACGTCTCGTGCAAGATTCGAACTTGCGACCCACTGCTTATCACCTTATAAGGAATTGAACCTTATCATAACCACCCGGAAGGCGGAAGGCAGTTGTTCTAATCCGCTGAACTAACGAGACATAAGACAATCATAACAGACGATGCTAGGATTGTCAAATGGGTTCGGTGGGGTACGATCCCACAACCTTTGCCTTAAAAGGGCACTATTCTTCCAGTTGAATTACGAACCCATAAGAAGAGAAGACCCAGACCTTCTCTATGGTCTCTCAACCACCCTCATAGAATAGCACCCAAGACCCGTGCTGTCAATCCTTTGCTTCCTTACGGGCGTTCTTTTCTTCGGTAATCTCGCCTCTACGGGTCTTTACCAGTTTTGACATTTCTTGTAGTGCCTTGCGAGCACGAGTTCCGGCAGCATTATTACCGGCAGCGAACTTTTCGTCTTCTACTTTCCATTCTTCAACGGCATTCAGTAGTTCTTGTGATGTAGACATAATGATTTCTATAAAAAATAAGATATGTTTATATATAACATTTTTATTCGCATCCATCTATCCATGGAGCACATAAACGCATTTCTCCACCGAGTGACTTACATTCTTCGGTATAACACACAGATTCATCAACTGGTTTCTCAATATACTTTGGTTGATATTTGCGATCATAATCGGCAATAATTCTATCGTACTCTGGTCTTACATTTTCGATTGCTCTATCAACTTCTAATTCAATTCTTACTTCTAATTCTTTTTTACTTTCAGTTCTTGGCAACTCATGATTTAACCCAAATTGTTGAAGAATTAAAGTATAAATTTTCCAAAGGTCTTTTTCACCAATCTTCAACCATCCAGATAAAGAAACTATAATCAGCACGATAATAGAACTCAGAACAACTGACTTTATTTTTTTAGAAGTTGCATCAGGAAGAGTGATAAGTTTTCCATTCTTAATCTCAAAAAGTCTAAGCATTATTCTTCTCGTATTCTTTAATTGACTTATCCAAAACTCTTTCAATTCTATAAGTAATCAATTCAGAATCTTGAATTATATAATCATTTAGAATATCAATACCCATAGAAGACTGAACTTCATCCAGTAAATTGAAAACTTTTTTCTTTTGAATTCCTGGAATGAGTGAAATTGCATCTAATGAGAAATGAACAATTGCACCAATCTTAATCCACTCCTTTAGAGATTTGTTTTCTTTTCCATACTTAAACTCAAAGATATTAAATTTACTCATTCAAGAAGTCCTCCAAAGCATCATCTAGCATTTGTTTAGCATCTATTTGTTTTCTGGGTTCTCTCATCTTTTTCGTATCAAAGGTAAGTATAGGTGTAATATTTCCACTTTCTTCCATTTTTACCTTTGCTCCAAATGGCGTTCCTTTGGGTTGAACTTCAAATGAATTATGAGAATTTAATTTAATCTCACCAATATCAGTTTGTACCTTTAAGTATCCCACTCTGGCGGCAATATCTATAATATCTTTTGGTTCTTGTGGAAGATTTTCTATTGACATGAAAAAAGGAGGGTTATGAGTTCCCTCCTATATTTATTAAATTTTATGAATTTTAGACTTCGGTAAGAACCATTCGCTTTGAATAATCATAAGCATAGTCAGTTCTTGCTCCGTGATCGCCCCAGCGTATCCACTTTCTAGCAAGTCGCATATAATCATTAATCGACTTACCAGGTGTTTTCATATGAGGTTCAATCATCTTCCAATCACCTTCATACAACATATAATCAAGTTGAGTATCAAGTGAAGAAGGATTGGCACCAATACGAGCAGCGTGTTTTCCTAGTCCATAAAAGCGAGAAGCATTAGTCCATTGAATTAATCCATACCCTCCACCGCAATTAGGATAAGACACTCTCACACCACCCTCACATATGTTAGGTGTGAAAGTAGACTCTTGGCGAATATTACCCATAATCGTCGCTAGGGCATTTTTGTCAGTAACTCCACGATCCTGGAGGAAGTCCAGAGTTCGTGATTCATTATGATTACATCCTTTACAAATTAATCGTGTAACTTTAGGTTTTTCGGGAACAACCTCTTTGGTCTCTGTCTCTCGAATAGGACCTTCAGGAACAATCGCAAATGGTGGTTGTACTGAAGATGTTGCCATACTCGGTGCTGGCAGTATTGCCGCTGATGTTGTAACCGCACCCAAAATCGCTACGGTCACATTTGTTAGGTTTTTAAGCATTTAAGTTAATAGAATTCGGCATCCGTTTAAAAGGGGGGTATACCAACCCTCTCGGGAGGCACCTTCCACGGCTCTAGTTTTCAAGTCAAAGACTCATTATGAAAAAACCCACCTTTGGAAGTGGGTTCGTGACATTATATGCGATTATTTAGGGTTTGTCAAGGGGTCGGTCGTCCAAGGCACTAATATCGATATACATAATGTCAATTTCCTTTACTTCTTCTGGAATATGAATCCATTCCTCAAACTCTTGTTGCAGAGCTTTAGCATTTTTATGCCTATCTGATTCATGAAGTAAATCAATTTTATTGACAGCCCAATCCTTAATGTCGCATAAGGTATTATTATCCAATAATTCTTTCAAAATCTGATTTGATAAGGTTAGTGTCATTATAATGGGTCTGTGCTTCCGCGTCAAGGGATGTGCCTACATACTATGATTAGGAATACTTATCATATGACTTGGCAGTACAACAAAGAGGACTTTACCGATGTACCCAAAGGTATGGAAGGATTTGTTTATGTCATTACAAATCTAACTAATGATAAAAAATATATTGGAAAAAAGAACTTCTGGACTCGTCAAAAAGATCGTAAGACTGGTCGTAGAAAAACTAAAGAAAGTGATTGGCAGAAATACTTTGGTTCTTGTGATGAACTGATTGAAGATGTAAAGTTATTAGGTCAAGATAAGTTCTCCAGAGAAATCTTGTATTTGTGCCCTCATAAGAAATCTATGAGTTATTATGAGACGATGGAACAATTTAAGCGTGATGTAATCTTAAGAGAAGATTATTACAACACAAATGTTGAAGGTAAGTTCTTTAGTAGCGAAGTAGAGAGACTTTATGAAATTGTCCTTAAGAGTTCTAACGCGTCTTAAAGTACTTAAAGCTCCCTGTTCTCAAAAGCAACAAACCTATTATAGCGACAAAAAAGCACCTTGTCAAGAGGTGCTTTGAGTTATGTTAAGGTTTTATAATTAACCTTTTGTTTTCTTACCTCTTCTTTCTCTGTGCTCTTCTCTACGGGCCCGCTGCTGACCGCCACCCAATGCTAAAGCACCACTTGGATTATCATATCTATTAAGCCTAGCACCAGACCTTTTGTGTTCTGGGAGTTTTTCATCTACCTTTGCCTCAATAATACTACCAATCATCTCAGCATCCAACTCAAGCATTACATAATTTGCTTCTTCTAAGGTGTCTGCGTGACCCTGTGAGAGGAGATACTCAAGCACGAGGTCATAGGCATCATATTCTTCCTTCTTCAGTTTACTGGGTGCTACAGTATTACTTAATGTATTGCTTGGAGCAACTTTAGGAGCCTCTGTTGGGGTTGGTGGTGCTGTTGAAGTCGCAGCACTTAATTTAGCAGCAAGTGGGGCAGTAGGAACTCCAAAACCACTAGGACGAGATGTTACTGCTGGTTTTGATGCTGATTTTCCTGCCTCTACGCCAGCTTTGACTGCCGCTTCTTCGGCACCCTTTGTATCTCCTGCTGCCTTTGCCGCCGCTCTTGCTGCTTTTGCCGCTCTCAATTCTGCACTAGTTGCCGCCCTTCTTTCAAACTTAGTTCCACCTGCGGTAGTTCCAATAGCAGGTTTTGTGGGTCCTGCTGGTGTTGGTTTGGGTGTTGGTGTTGGTGAAACTTTAGCGGGAGCAGCGGCGGCGGGTCTGGCGGCAGGAGCAGCAGCA
>Ga0102830_1000211_pt1 | contig 27754 bp, 30 predicted proteins | sample ColrivemetaGS703_FD_84511 | JGI IMG/M metagenome (GOLD analysis project Ga0102830, IMG submission 84511) | Estuarine microbial communities from the Columbia River estuary - Freshwater metaG S.703 | ecosystem: Environmental > Aquatic > Marine > Intertidal zone > Estuary | place: USA: Columbia...
TGACACGTATAGTCTTGGTTCTCCGGACAAAGTATGGCGTGATGTGTATATCGGCCCTGGCTCATTATACATCAACGGTACTAAAATCCTTGAGGACAACAGCGGTACAATCACAATGTACGCTGATTCTGGTCAAAACCTATCCTTCGGTACTTCCGGTGGTGGTGTAATTGACCTAAACGCTGGTGCTGAAAGTATTCAGGTTAAATCTAATTTTATCCTGTCTTCTGGCAAAACAATCACAACTGTTGGTGGTGCACCTACTCAGTTTGGTGGCGACGTTGAATTAAACGGAAACTGTATCTTTGGCGTGGCTAGTCCTCAGACCGACGGAGAAGCAGCGAACAAAGGATATGTTGATAGTAAGATTGCTGCTGATCACGTAGGTAATAAGTCTTTCTTAGGCAACGTTGATGTTCAAGGTAATTTATCTGTTCAAGGTACTGTAACTACAGTTAACTCTGAGACTATCTCTCTTGCAGATAATATCATTGATTTGAACAGTAACGTAACTTCAGGTGATCCAACAGAAAACGGTGGTATCCGTGTTCTTCGTGGTGATGAAGCTGCTGCTCAAATTCGTTGGAACGAAGCATTAGACCAGTGGGAAGTCTTTAACGGTTCGGTCTTCACTAAGATCGCATTGTCCACTACTGACCTAGTACAAGGCACTAATGAATATTATACTGACGCCAAAGTTAATGCACTTCTGAATCCCGCCAAGGCGGTATTGGAAGCGGCTGACCTTGCAGAATCAACTGCACGTGCTGCAGCGGATGTTGCACTTCAGGGACAGATTGATGCGAATGATTCGGATCAGTCGGTTGCATTAGGTTTAGAGACAACACGCGCAACTGCTGTTGAACTGACTCTTGAACAGTTAATCTCAGCTGAAGTAGTTAATCGTATTGATGGTGACGCCGCACTTCAAATAGAAGTCGACGCTAACGAAAGCAAGATCGGTGTTGCTGAAGGAAAGATTTCTACTCTAGAATCTCAAATGGCGACTAGTATCTCTAATCGCGCTGAACTTCAGGGTGATATTGCTACGGAAGCTTCTGTTCGCGCTTCTGCGGATAGTGATCTTTTGGATAGTATCACTGGTGAATCGTCTACTCGTGCCACAGCTGATGCGCAACTTCAGTCAGCTTTAGACTCCTTGACGGGTTCAGTAAGTTCTATCGATGCTGCTTATAAGGGTGCCGATAGTGACCTAGGTGTCTCTATTGCTTTGGTTGATGCTAAAGTTGATACGATTCTAGGATCTTCTCCGGAAGCTCTTGATACACTTCAGGAAATTGTCAGCGCGTTCCAAGCTGCTGATGGTTCATTGAATAGCGTTATCACCAACAACAGTTCACGACTAACTTCAGTAGAAAGTGGCGTAACTAGTTTGCAGAGTGGCGTACAAGCCAATGACGCAGACATACTTTCACTTCAAACTTCAGTAAGCGATTTGCAATCAGATTTGTCTGACGAAGTTGGTTTCCGTACTAGTAAGGACAGTGATCTACAATCTAGTATCGATAGTGAAGTACAATCTCGTCAATCTGCGGATGCGACTCTACAATCTAACATCACTGCCGAAGCAACATCTCGTAGTAATGCGATAACTGCTGTTAACACCGCTATTTCCAACGAAGCGACTACTCGCGGTACTGCGGTTGCTCAGTTGCAGAGTGATATCAGTACCGAAACTTCTCGCGCTCTTGGCGTAGAAGGTACACTAAACAATGCTATCGTATCTGAAGCATCTACTCGTGCTTCTGCTGATACTGCATTGTCTGGTCGAGTCACTACTCTAGAAAGTGCTAACTTTGGTGGTCAAATTACTACTGAATCTACCACACGTGAATCTGCTGACAATCTATTGTCTGGACGCATATCTACACTAGAGTCGGAAATGGATACGGTCGAAGGTCTTGTCGACTCAGATCGTAGTGTTGTGTCTTCTCTAGACTCGACTCTCCGTGGACTTATCACTGCTGAATCGTCTGCTCGTGCAGCCGCTGATGTGTCACTTCAGGGACAGATTGACTTCATCAAGACTAACACCGACTCAGCTGCATTGGATTCCCTTGCAGAGATCGTTGCTGCATTCCAGAATGCAGACGCTGATCTAGTAGGAAGTGTTGCGTCGAATGGTGCTAGTATCGCTTCACTTGAAGCTGATATGAATTCCGCTCAGTCTAGTATCGCAAATCACGGAAGTCGTATTGGTGTAGTTGAAGGGAAAGTCACTTCAATCGAATCGTGGAACACAGACAATCTACCACAAGGTACTACTAACAAGTACTGGACGGCAGAACTCACTAAGTCGGTATTGACTGGTGGTCTATGTATCACTTACAATTCGACAACTGGTGAAATCAAGATTGACGAAGCTGAGGTAGCATCATCATTGCATACCGCATCATCGTCTGATGCAAATGCATTAGGTGGACAATCACCTACCTACTACCGCATCGACATCTATGATATCAATGGTACAATTGTAAACTAATATTACTAATAAGTAGTATGGGAAAGGGGACTCTTCGGAGTCCCTTTTTTTTATGTGCGATATAAAACGTATAAATAGAAGTAGAATAATCTCGGGACAAATTTAATGTATTCAACTAGTAGAGAAGAACTGATCGATTACTGTTTGCGTGCTCTAGGGCATCCGGTAGTAGATATCAACATCGACGAAGAACAATTGGACGACCGCATTGATGAGGCCGTACAGTGGTTCCGTGAATTTCATCCGGACGGTTCTAAGAGATATTACCTTAAACACCAACTAACTCAGACAGATGTTGATAATCAGTTTATCGATTTTGAAGATGACACTAATCTGTTGAGCGTGGTGCGTATGATTCCCATGACTCTATCTTCTTCTCAATCGGGTTGGGCCAGTGATGCTTGGCAGTTCATGAAGTTTACCATAAGTGACTTTACTAGTGGCAATGGCGTCTTGGGAGACCTTGCGCATTATGAACAAATGCAACAACACCTTTCTCTTCTAGATTCTATGTTAGGAGTTGCTCCTACCGTAACATTTGATCGACAATATAATAGAATTAATATCCATATTAGTAAGGACAAGTTGACAGTCGGAGACTTCGTCGTCTTTGAAGTATACGGCATTCGTTCTCCGGATGACTCCATATCAGACTACAATTCATTATGGAACCATCGGTTCATCAAGTCTTATGCGACTGCATTGATTAAACGCCAATGGGGCATCAATTTAATTAAGTTTGATGGCATGGTATTGCCCGGCGGCATAACGGTGAATGCTCGTCAAATCTATGAAGATGCCTTACAGGATATCGATAAAATCATGGATAAGTTCCGTGAAGAGGAAGATGAAGGCCCAATCTTCTTTGTGGGGTAAGAAATGGCAACTAATCCATATATAAGTCGCGGTCATAGACCGGAACAGAATCTATACGAAGATTTGATTGTCGAATCTATCAAGTTCTATGGTGAGGATATTTACTATCTCCCGAGAGAACTTGTCAATAGAGATAATGTCTTTTTAGATGATGTCCCATCTCATTTTTCGGATGCTTATAAAGTAGAAGTTTATATTGAGAACACCGACGGGTTCGACGGTGAGGGAGACTTATTCACTAAGTTCGGTATCGAACTCCGAGACCAAGCCACATTTGTTATTGCGCGTCGCAGGTGGCGCGAACTAGTGGGCGACCGTCTAGAACAACAACAGTTCAGACCAAGAGAGGGTGATGTAATTTACCTTCCTTTATCACAGTCATTGTTCCAGATTATGAAAGTTGAGACCGAGTCTCCTTTCTATCAATTGAACCAGTTACCTCTATTCCGTATGCAATGCGAGTTGTTTGAATATAACGACGAAGACTTTGATACTGGCATTGATGAAATTGATGTGGTTGAGGCTGAACACGCATACCAATATGAAATTCAAATGATTTCCCCAGAGACCATTGACGCTGAATTGACAGCGAGTATTAATGTTCAAGGTGAAGTAGTCCAAGTGGATATTATCGACGGTGGTTCTGGTTATACTAGAATTCCTACAATAACCGTCAACCGGCCTTCACTCGGTGATGGATACTTCGGTGACAACTCCCTCAATTCAACTGTAGGTCATGGTTATGAAGGCGTATATTCCCAAACATCCGATCACGGTAGTATAGAATTTTTCATTCACCCAGTAGATGCTCCTTCGCTCGGTGAATATACTGCCATGTTCGTGGGCGGTGGAGATGAAGTATCGGAACTATCCAAGAGGTATATTATCGGTTATGATAGTCTAGGCGCAATTGTTTTCGGAACATATTCCGACGGATTCGTCTACACGACCAATGCGAATTTGCAGATAGGTGATTGGAATCATATTGGCGTATTCGTTGAAGACCAAGTAATGAGAATTTATGTCGACGGAGTACTATCCGACACATTGACTTTCCCAGAAACACAGAACTTTATTTCATCATCAACTTTCCGTATAGGCACATTAGCTGCTGGATTAGTAAATGGAGTCGACTGGAAACCCGTGGATGGTAAGATAGATGAGTTCCTCGCACAGGCCGGTATATACTCACAGATACTAGATCCTCGTATAGAATCGGACGGGACTTTACATATACCCGATCATGCATTTGTCGAAGATGGTTATACAGCGCACCTCAATCATTTTGATGGTGAGAGCGCAGTACTAGAAGCTGTTATTACCGATGGTGTAGTGACTGGCGTTACGATAGTTAATTCTGGCCACCTTTACACTCTACCCCCCTCATTAGAAGTGGAAGATCCTGGCACATTAGGATTCTATGCGACCGGTAGTACAGTTCGTCAAGAGTTTGATGGATATGATATGGAAGGCGAGGTCACATCATGGAATAGTGAAACTCTTGTCTTGAAGATTGCTCACATGGGAGCAACGGATGGAAAGTATCATGACTTCACTACCGACCGTGCCATTATCGGAGATGAGGCAGTATTCTATCCACAATCGATAAATAAAGATTATAATGAAATTCAACCTCTGAGCCAGAATAAAATCTTTGACGATTTCGAAAATGACTTCGTAGATTTTTCTGAGTCTAACCCATTCGGGGATATATCATAATGTTTGGTAATTATTTTTACAACAAACGAGTTAGAACAAGTGTGTCGATATTCGGATCGCTGTTTAATGATATACATGTTTTGAGAACAAAGGCAGATGGTTCGGTATTATCTCAAGTTAAGGTTCCGCTTTCATATGCTCCAAAGAGAAGTTTCATTGAACGTCTAGAAGAGATGACTCAAGGCGAAGAATCCGAACGCCGAGTAGCCGTCAAACTTCCCCGTATGTCGTTTGAAATTGTCAGTATCACATATGACTCACAACGACAATTACCGAAGATAAACAGTTTCGAACACATGGTCGAGACGGATACGGGCACTCAGAAGAGAAAGATATACACGGGCGTCCCATATATAATGGGGTTTCAACTCAGTGTGTACGCAAAGTCTCAAGATGACGCTTTACAGATCGTCGAACAGATCATACCATACTTTGCTCCACAATACACCTTATCGGTTAAACCTTTTATAGATCATCCAGAAATTACAGAAGATGTACCCATTACGTTAGCGGGAGTAGATTTCCAAGATGACTATGAGGGAACTATCGATCAAAGAAGAACTATTATATACAACTTGAACTTCGATATGAAGATCAACTTCTATGGCCCCGTTCGTGAAGGTAAATTGATTCGTGAGGTAAATCTCAATCTACATACGCTTGATCCCAACGAGTTTATTACTAATATAAATATTACGCCGACTCCTCTTAATGTGAGTCCTGATAGTGATTATGGTTTTGGTATAGAGTATAACAATGAGAGATTCGATTAAGGCTCCAACGGTATTAAATAAAGAAGAGAAACGCAATTTTGTTCACGAACAAGATTATGAATACTCTCGTGAAACCTACTATGACCTTATAGAAAAAGGTCGAGAATCCCTAGAACTTATGATCGAGGTTGCTCGCGAAAGCGAACACCCCCGTGCGTTTGAAGTTCTGTCTAATATGATTAAAGGCATCGCAGATGTCAATGATAAGTTGATGGATCTTAACAAGAAGCAGAAAGAGCTTACTCGTGACGAAACTCCGGCGAATTCCCCTGTCGTTACTAACAATAATCTATTTGTAGGTTCTACTACAGATCTTCAGCGCATGTTGTTAGGTGCATCTGATGAGAAAGTAATCGATCAAGACGAAGACTAATGTCATCATACACTAAGAATTCCTATTTGGGAAACCCTCAAGTCAAACGTGACGGCGTGGACGAAGAGTGGGACAAAACAAAACTTCGCGAATATCGCAAGTGTATGAATGATCCAGCATATTTCTGTAGGAAGTATGTCAAGGTTGTGCATCTGGATAAGGGATTGGTTCCATTCAAACTATATGATTATCAAGAAGAGATGTTCAATCATTTCAATGATAATCGATTCTCTATTGTCCTTGCGTGTAGGCAGTCCGGTAAGTCCATCTCCTCGGTAGGTTACCTTTTGTGGTATGCCGTGTTCCACCCAGAGAAAACAATTGCAATCCTTGCGAACAAAGGTGCGACTGCCCGTGAGATGTTGTCTCGTGTCACACTCATGTTGGAGAACCTCCCGTTCTTTCTACAGCCGGGCTGTAAGGCACTCAACAAAGGATCGATAGAGTTCTCTAATAACTCTCGTATCATCGCTGCAGCAACCTCCGGTTCTTCTATTCGTGGTATGTCGGTCAACCTTCTATTCCTAGATGAGTTCGCGTTCGTAGAGAATGCATCAGAGTTCTATACATCAACCTATCCTGTAATTTCGTCCGGTAAGGACACCAAAGTAATTATCACCTCTACCGCAAACGGTATTGGTAACACCTTCCAGAAGATATGGGAAGGTGCTGTACAGGGTATCAATGCTTATAAACCATTCCGCGTGGACTGGTGGGATGTGCCCGGCAGAGATGAGAAGTGGAAAGCGCAAACTATCGCGAATACTTCTCAGTTACAGTTTGACCAAGAATTTGGTAATACTTTCTTTGGTACGGGCAATACCCTTATCGAGGGCAGAGTTCTTCTAGACTTACGGGCTAGAGAACCGGCGAGAAGACTTGAGGGCGGAGACCTATTGGTCTACGAAGACCCTAAGACTGATCATCAGTATATCATGATTGTTGACGTTTGTCAAGGCCGTGGCCAAGATTATTCCACATTTAATATTATCGACGTATCCGTACAACCATTTCAACAGGTTTGTGTATATCGTAATAATAGAATATCCCCCATACTATACCCCAACATCTTATACAAGTACGGCACATTATACAATGAAGCGTATGTTGTTATTGAGAACAATGACCAAGGCATGCTTGTGTGTGTTGGACTATATCAAGACTTAGAGTATGAGAACATCCACCTAGAGTCGGCAATCAAAGCAGATTCGATCGGTATTCGTATGGATAAGAAAGTCAAACGAATGGGATGTTCTGCAATCAAAGATTTGATCGAGGCCCACAAGATCAATATTGTCGATGAAAATACTATCATGGAAATTTCGACATTCGTGGGAAGAGGTATATCTTACGAGGCCTCGGACGGTAACCACGATGACTTAATGATGAACTTGGTGTTGTTTGGGTACTTTATAGGGACTCAATCATTCGGTGATGTCAGCGATGTCAACATTAAAGAAATGTTATTCGAACAAAGAATGCGAGAGATAGAAGATGATGTTCCTCCGTTTGGCATTATAGACGACGGTATAGCGTATAATGAAGCCGTTGATATGTCAGACCCTTTGAATGCTGGTTGGCACGACATCTCAGTAGAACGACTAGTCAATGAAGATTGGTGAAATTAATATTCTTATAAATAGTTACATTGAAGAAATTATACGTATTATGTTTAACTTATCATTCGCAACCGATTAAAAGGAAAGAGTTATGGCACTCACAAACCCATCTGCTTCTCCTGCTGTAACTGTACGTGAGATTGATCTGTCTGGTACTGTACCAAACGTTCAAACTTCTACAGGCGCAGTAGTAGGAAACTTCCGTTGGGGCCCAATAGAACAACGAACTCTTGTTTCAAATGAGACAAGTCTCGTATCCACTTTTGGTTCACCTTCAGAAGAGACTGCCGTGGACTTCATGTCCGCAGCATATTTTTTAAAATATTCAAGTTCACTCTATGCAGTTCGGGCTCACGTTGGTGCTAAAAACGCATCTACTGATCCGGAAATGGTTTCGCTGCCTGACGGCTCACCATCTGACGTAGTCGATACTTCTAAGCAACCACTAGTTAAGAATTCCGATCATTGGGAAACAAGTGTTAAAGGAACTTTCACCGAAGAAGGTGAGACTCCAACTAGTCGCGGTTCATTCATTGCAAAATACGCTGGCGCTCTTGGTAGTGCACTAACAGTTTCAGTTTGCAGCACAAACGATTTTGACAATTGGGGATACAGTCAATACTTCGACGGAGCTCCAGGCACATCTGGTTGGGCCTCAGACCGCAATGCAACTAACGACGAACTTCATATTGTCGTAGTAGACCGTACTGGTGAAATCGCAGGTACTCCAAATGGCGTTCTAGAAACATACTCATTCGTATCAGTCGCTAAAGGCGCATTGACCGACGAAGGTGCTAAGAACTACATCGGTGATGTACTAGACAACCAATCACCATATGTTTGGTTCGCCGGTTTCATGGCTGACGCTACTTGGTCTTTAAATGCAGGCAGAGTACCTCCAGTAGACGGATCTGTATACGATTATGTACAATCTTTCACGACTGCAACATTACCGATGAGCGGTGGTAAAGATTCTTCTGCGTTATCTACATCTAGTGTCACAAATGCATTTGACTTGTTCCTGAATGCCGAAACTGTCGTAGTCGATTTCCTAATCGCGCCTAAGTCAGAAACATTAGAACTTGCTGATACTGTTATCAGTCACTTAGTTGGTATTGCCGAACAACGCAAAGATTGCGTAGTAGTCGCATCTCCACACGCTGCAGCAATGACCGACATTACTCCGGTAGGCAAAATCGTCGAACTTGCAAATGCGCTACCTTCTTCTTCATACCTAGTTATGGACAATAACTTTGTCAAGATTTTTGACAAGTACAATAACAAGTATATCAAGATTCCAGCATGTTCATCTACTGCCGGTGTTATGGCTGCGTCTGATATTTCTTCAGCTCCGTGGTTCTCTCCAGCTGGTTCGCGTCGTGGCATTTACTTGGGTATTACTGATATTGTCCTTAACCCTAGCAAATCGGATCGCGATACACTATACAAAGTAGGTGTCAACCCTATTGCAAATATCCCTGGCCAAGGCGTAATTCTTTTTGGTGATAAAACCTTCTTGAAACGTCCAAGCGCATTCGACCGTATTAACGTACGTCGTCTATTCCTTGCATTAGAACGCGCTATCACGGTAGCTGGTAAGAACGTTATGTTCGAATTCAACGATGAGTTTACTCGTGCTGAATTTGTTAACATCGTCGAACCTCTGCTCCGCGAAGTCCAAGGTCGTCGTGGAATTACAGACTTTAAAGTAGTTTGTGACGAAACCAACAACACATCTGCTGTTGTCGACCGTAACGAATTTGTCGCTTCGATTTTCATCAAACCCGCACGTTCAATCAACTACGTAACTTTAAACTTCGTAGCTGTCAGAACTGGTGTTGAGTTTGAAGAAGTCGTCGGCACAGTATAAGGAGATATATAATGTCACTAAGAGTCGATGATTTTAAAGCCAAACTAAAGGGTGGCGGTGCGCGTAGTAATCTATTCCGCGCTACTCTTAACTTTCCATTCTATGCGGGTGGTAACGTAGAACTAACATCATTCATGTGTAAGACAGCTGCGCTTCCCGCATCAGTCATTGCACCGATTGAAGTACCATTCCGTGGTCGTATTTTGAAACTTGCTGGAGACCGTACGTTCGAACCTTGGACAGTCACTGTTTTGAATGACACAGGTTTCGAAGTTCGAGACGCAATGGAAAAATGGATGAATGGTATTAGCGCACATAGCGCAAACACCGGACTTACCAATCCAGTAACATATCAATCTGATCTAATCGTAGAACAGTTGGATAAAGACGGTTCTGTACTAAAGACCTATAACTTCCGTGGTTGTTTCCCAACTAACATGTCAGAAATTGCTGTTAGTTACGACACTGAAACTATCGAAGAGTTTACAGTAGAGTTCCAAGTACAGTATTGGGAATCCAATACAACAAGTTAATCATGATATAAATAAGGTATGACGGGGAGACTTACTCCCCGTCTATCTTAATGTGAGGATATATGGCAGATAATAACAATGTTTTTCAAGCATTTGGTTTTGAGTTAAAACGACTCAAAGCAACGGAAGTTGAAAAGACCCCATCTATTGTACCAAAAGTAGACGAAGACGGAGCTGGTTATGTCAGTGCTTCAGGTTCTTACTTTGGTCAATATGTTGACATGGAAGGAACTGCTGCAAAAGACAACCAAGAACTTATTAAGAAGTATCGCGGTATTGCCGAACACCCCGAGTGTGACGCTGCTATTGAAGATATTATTAATGAGGGTATTGTTGCCGGTGAACTCGAAGCTGCGATATCTATCAACTTAGATAAAGTAGAGGCTCCGGAAAAGATCAAGAAAACCATCACCGAAGAATTTGACAACATCACCTCGATGTTGAACTTCGAAGAATATGGTCATGACATATTCAAGGCATGGTACATAGATGGTCGTTTGTACCATCATCTAGTGGTAAACGAGTCCAATTTAAAAGCGGGTATTATAGAAATTCGACCTATCGATGCGACAAAGATTCGCAAAGTAAAAGAGATCGAGTATAAGAAAGATGCAAAGACAGGCGCAAAGATAGTTGATAAGACCAAAGACTTCTACATCTTTCAAGAAACTGCCGGTGCTAACAATGGCGTTAAACTTACCCCAGATTCTATTTCATATGTTACTTCGGGACTATTAGACCCCTCGAAGAGACGCGTATTATCATATCTACACAAAGCAATAAAACCAGTCAATCAGTTGCGTATGATGGAAGACTCTCTAGTTATCTATCGTATGTCACGTGCGCCTGAACGTCGTATCTTCTATATTGACGTGGGCAACTTACCGAAGGGTAAAGCTGAACAACACATTAAAGACATCATGGCTCGGTATCGCAATAAGATCGTGTATGATGCTAATAGTGGTGAGGTTAAAGACAGTAACAAACACATGTCTATGTTAGAAGACTTCTGGTTGCCTCGACGCGAAGGTGGTCGTGGTACAGAGATCAGTACATTGCCCGGCGGAGAGAACCTTGGTCAGATAGATGACATCATCTACTTCCAGAAGAAACTGTACCGGTCACTTAACGTACCTCTAAATAGACTAGAACAGGAATCGCAGTTTAGTCTAGGTCGCACCACAGAGATTGGTCGCGACGAAGTAAAATTCCAGAAGTTCATTGACAGGCTACGTCAAAAGTTTTCACAATTGTTCTTGGGTATTCTGAAAAAACAGTTACTCCTGAAAGGTGTATGTACCGAACAAGATTGGGAAGATTGGAAGAATCAGATCCATGTGGACTATACTCGCGACAATCATTTCTCTGAGTTGAAGGACGCAGAGTTATTGCGGGAACGTCTACAAACTATGGATCAGATCTCACAGTATGTGGGCGAATATTTCTCACGCGAGTGGGTTATGAAAAATGTAATGATGTTTAATGATGACGACATCGAAACTATGCGTAAACAGGTTGAAGCGGAAAACGCCAAATCTGGTGGCGATGATGATTTAGGAGTATAACATGAGTGAATTAGATAATACAACAGATATGGGTTTAGACTTCGTCAATGCTCTACAAACCGGAAACTTCACAGCGGCAGAACAACTATTTAATGATATGTTGTCGGATAAAGTGCAATCCACTTTGGACGCAGAAAAAATAGCCGTCGCGGGTCAAATCTTTAATGGTGAAACACCGTATGAAGACGATGAAGATGATGTGTCGGATTCTGAAGAAACCGCCGGGGCCGCCTGGGCCGACGATGAAGAAGAAGACTTCGACTAATGAACTTGACTAAGAAGATGGTTCATATATGGATTGGCCCATATGAACCACCTACTCAGTGGATGCCTAGTTGGAAAGAAAAACATCCGGATTGGGATTATAGTATATTTACAGATGAGATGTTAAAGTCACGCACGTGGCACAATCAACATCTTATCGACAAGTATTATGTTGAGAAGGTTTGGGCAGGAGTTGCCGATCTTATACGATACGAACTGTTGTATGAAGACGGCGGATTTCTACCTCCAGCGGATGCGATATGCTATCACAATATGGACGAGGTATTCACAAGTCCTCCAGATTATGCATACTCAATATACGAAAATGATAGGGACGAACATCTTGCACCGAATTGGATATCTCCGGTGCAAGCTTGTAATGCGGGAAATACCTTCGTTAAATTATTGATAGATACATTACATGAATTAACTCCGGATCAACTCAGTTTGAAACCGTGGCAATCCACGGGAAATGAATTCCTTTCTCAGTTTGTACCTGATAAAGAGAAACATAAGTTGACTATCTGGCCTTCTTACTACACTATCCCCCGTCATTATTCTGTAAGATCTACGCCATATGTAGGTAATGGCAAGATATATGCCGAACAAAAATGGGGTAGTACGAAGAGTTTATACTCTTAAAACATTTTTTTGTATAAATAATACGAAAGAGGTCACAATGAAAACATTTAATCAATTAAGAGAAAATAAAGTCTTCGCTATGAAGATGGGTGGTTATCCGGTAACTATCACCAAAAATTCGAAAGGATTCGAGCTTGTAATTGATGGTGACCGAGTGGATGTTTTCAAAACGCAAAAGGAAGCAGAGTCAACTGCTAAACAGGTCTTAAAGGCCTTAGGAAAAATGAAATGAAGCTGATAAGCGAATTTACAGAAACGGATCTGGAATGCATTGTTGAAGCCAAAGAAAATGGCGAGAAGAACTATGTTATTGAAGGTGTATTCGCACAGGCTGATCAAAAGAATAGAAACGGACGTGTCTACCCGAAAGCCATTATGGAACGAGCGGTAAACAAGTACGTTACGGAACAAGTTAGTAAGAAGCGCGCTGTAGGTGAGTTAAATCATCCTGAAGGCCCAACTGTTAACTTGGACAAAGTTTCACACCTTATTACTGATCTTAAATTAGAAGGTAATAATGTGATTGGAAGGGCACAAATATTGGATACTCCGATGGGAAAGATTGTAAAAGGTCTTCTCGCAGGTGGTGTTCAACTAGGCGTGTCAACTCGTGGTATGGGAAGTCTTGAGACAAGAAATGGCGTGAACTACGTCAAAGACGACTTTATTCTTAGTACTATCGATATAGTACAAGACCCAAGTGCGCCTGATGCTTTCGTTAATGGTATAATGGAAGGCGTAGATTGGATCTGGAATAATGGTGTTCTTACACCTCAAGCAATTGAAGAGATAGAGACTGAAATCAAAAAAGCACCCGCTGCAATTCGTCCAGAAGTGCAGATTCGTGAGTTTAAGAATTTCCTCTCGTTAATCAAATCTAAACTATAAGGAGTCATCTATGACTAATCTTAAACAAGAAGTCGAAGTTGAAATCCGCGATACTGATGTTGATACTAACGAAATCGTGGAGGAAACTCTCGGTGAAGTAACAGAGCCTAAAGGTTCTGCGGCCTCAAAAACCAAACTACCTTCAGAAGACGACTCAATCGCTTCTGTAGATAAGGCGGCAGATGCGACCACCAAAGCTTCTTCACCAAAAACCAAAGCGGGAATGTTGAATGCAATGTATCAGGCTGCTTCAAAAATGAAGAAGACTGACTTGCAAGCAGCTTACGCCAAGGTATGTGAAGGTGTTGACCTAGAAGACCTAGTAGCAGAAGAGACTAACACTAAGTCTGCTCTTGCGGCTATCGTCGAAGGCGAAGCAACTCTATCCGAAGAGTTCAAAGAGAAAACTGCAATCATTTTCGAAGCTGCTGTTAAAAGCAAGTTGTCCGAAGAAGTTGCACGTCTCGAAGAACAATATCAAGAAGAACTATCTGAAGAAGTTGAGTCTATCAAGACTGACCTCGTAGGAAAAGTGGACTCTTACCTAAACTATGTAGTTGAAACTTGGATGGAAGATAACAAGTTAGCGATTCAAAACGGTCTACGTACCGAGATCGCAGAAAACTTTATGTCATCAATGAGAGATCTATTCGTAGAATCTTATGTTGACGTTCCAGACTCCAAGGTTGACCTAGTTGACGAATTAGCATCACAAGTTGAAGAGTTAGAAGAAAAACTAAACTCTACTACTGGCGACGCAATTCAACTTGCAGAAGAACTTGAAACTTACAAGCGTAATACTATTATTGCTGAAGCTTCACGTGGTCTTGCAGACACCCAAGCGGAAAAGTTAAAAGAACTCGTTGAAAAAGTAGATTTTGATTGCGAAGAATCTTTCGCTAAGAAAATCGCTACTATCAAGGAATCATACTTTTCTAAAGAAATCCCAGAGCAAATCGAAGAATCAGCATCAACGGATGCTGACGAAGAAGTAGAAGTTTCATCTATGATGGAAGGCTACATCAATGCTCTACGTAAAACTTCTAAAAAATAAGGAATAAAACAATGCAATCTTTCGATCGTTTAATTGAAAAATGGGCTCCAGTTCTTAACGAAGAATCTGCGGGCAAAATCGTTGATCATCAACGCCGTGCAGTAACTGCTGCAATCTTGGAAAACCAAGAAAAAGCAATGATGGAAGAACGTGCTCAACACGCTGGTTTCGGTTCACTAACTGAAACTGCCGGTAACAGCACTGGTTCTATCGGTACTTGGGATCCAGTTTTGATCTCTCTAGTACGTCGTGCAATGCCTAACCTAATGGCATATGACGTATGTGGCGTTCAGCCAATGTCAGGCCCAACTGGTCTCATCTTCGCGATGAAATCACGTTACGAAGGCGGTTCTACTGCTAAACCAGAAGCATTCTTCGACGAAGCTAAAACTGGTTTCTCTGGCGACGGTTCTGTTAAGGACGCTGACGGTTCTGGTCTTTCTGGTTGGGATGGTGTTCTTGCATCAACTCGCGACACTGACCTTGCTGGTAAGGCAATCGACACTAACCTGGCTGAAGCACTTGGCAACACTGGTGGTGCATTCGCAGAGATGGGTTTCACTATTGAGAAGGCTACAGTAACTGCGCAATCACGTGCATTGAAAGCAGAATACTCTCTAGAACTAGCACAAGACTTGAAAGCAATTCACGGTCTTGACGCAGAAACAGAACTAGCGAACATTCTTTCAACTGAAATCCTAGCGGAAATCAACCGTGAAGTAATTCGTACAATCAACTCACAAGCCAAACTTGGTGCACAACAGTCTAACGTTGCTCTTCCTGGCATCTTCGACCTTTCTTCTGACGCTGACGGACGTTGGTCTGCTGAGAAGTTCAAGGGTCTAGTTGTTCAGTTGGATCGTGAAGCTAACGTAATTGCTAAAGAAACACGTCGTGGTAAGGGTAACGTAGTTATCTGTTCTTCTGACGTTGCTACTGCTCTTGCTGCTTCTGGTATGCTTGATTACACTCCAGCAATGTCTACAAACCTTCAGGTTGATGACACTGGTAACACTTTTGCTGGTACTATCAATGGTCGTATGAAAGTTTACATCGATCCATATGCTGCTGTTGACTACATCACTGTAGGTTACAAGGGCACTAACGCATATGACGCAGGTGTATTCTACTGCCCATACGTTCCATTACAGATGGTTAAAGCTGTTGGTGAGAATGACTTCCAACCACGTATCGGGTTCAAGACTCGTTATGGTATGGCGTCTAACCCATTCGTAGGTGCTTCACCTGCTTCCAATGGTCTTGCTGCTGCCGGTACTAACCAGTACTACCGTATCTTCCGCGTCGACAACATCCTCGCATAAGATATAAAAAGAATCGTTTTAACGATCATTTTGGGGACTCTTCGGAGTCCCTTTTTTTTGGCCTTCATTTATGGCACATATAAATAGAAGGGTCTTAATAGAGGATAGATCATGAGTCTGACACCAAATAAAAACTTCTTGCAGCCTAGTGGGTTCCGAGTCGTTATCAACAAAGATAACTACGCTAACTTAGAGTTCTTTGCACAAAGCGTGGCACATCCCGGCGCAAATGTTGATGCATTAGACTTACCCCTGCCTAAACTTATGTCGTTTCCGCTTATAGGTTCTAAAATATCATACTCAGAATTAACAATTAATCTGATTGTTGATGAAGACATGACCGCATACAAAGAAATGCAATCTTGGATGGAAAGAACAATATCTGAAACTGACAGTTCCAAACTATATAATGATATAACATTGATTATACTGTCCAGTCATAACAATCCCAATAAGAGTATTCGATATAGAAATTGCATACCTACACAGATTGGCGGGATAGAGTTCACCTCAACATCGGGGGATACCTCCTTTATTACTTTTGATGCGACATTTAGGTTTAGTGAATTCGATATTCTATGAGTCTAGAAAAATTTGAAATAAAGAATCCCAGAGTGCTTGAGATTCTAGAAAGATTTCGTTATACATACAGAGAGATGTACCGTCCCGAGGAATCCAACAGGATGCTCGTACGAGAACAACTAGGCATGGCAGATCATTACACTGGTGAAAATGAGATGCGCCGAATCGTTGACATGGGTACGAAACACGGCGGTGCTGCTGAGAACTCGGTCTGTCATCCAATCAAACCAGAATTCTATGATGGCCCAGACATAAATACCTATGCTCGGAGATATTCGGAACTAGACCGAGACCTTAAAACTGAACTCGGTTTAGGTAGTAGTGCATTGTCTACCCTGTATCCGCCCGGCGGGTTTATTGGTTGGCACAATAATGCTAACGCTTCACAACACAACCTTATACTGACTTGGTCGGAAACCGGAGATGGATGGTTCCGGTTCATTGACCCCAAGACTAAAGAACTGGTCACTATACAAGACCAAAAAGGTTGGAACATGAAGGCTGGACACTTTGGCGCGTATGGTTCTGGCGACGTAGTGTACCATGCGGCTAGAACAAATTGTTATAGAATGACACTGTCCTATGTCCTAGGACATGATTTGGAGTACTGGAAAGATTGTATTGACTATATCACCGACCCGTGATATAATAGAATAATTTCCATTAATAAGGCACTATATTATGATCACATTAGATACTGTTCTCAAAGAATGGTCGGAAGACTGCACCATACCCCAACACCAACTAGACGAAGTGTCTAGAGGCACGCCAACGTTACATGCAAAGTATTTACAGTACTATTCTCTAGCGAAGCTACAACTCATACGTTGTGAAAACAAACAAAAGATTATACTCAAACAAAAATGGTTATACTACAACGGCAAGATGGACGAAGAGGAATTGCGAGCCACTGGTTGGGACTTAGATCCATTTAATGGACTCAAGGTACTCAAGGGTGATATGGACTTATACTACGACGCAGACCCAGAAATTCAACAGTCTGAAGAGAAGATCGCATATTATAAAACTTTGGTGGAGACACTGAAAGAGATCGTGGATAGTCTGAAATGGCGCCACCAAACAATCGGTAACATGATCCGATGGAGAGCCTTCGAGGCAGGTAATTGATAGTTATTTGGGAGATAAATAGATGTTTGAAGATGAAGATATTAGTAAAGCAAATTACTTAAAGACTATGGGACATTATCCCGATGTCGATATTATTGAACTGGCGCAGATGATTTATGAACGTAGACAACAAGATACGAATACGGATGGTCAACCACAGCTTCTTCGCGGTTGAGTCTCATCCTGCTCAGGAATCAGAACTTCGTGAGTATTTCGCATTTATGGTTCCTGGCGCCAAGTTCATGCCAGCGTTCAAACGTAAGGTTTGGGACGGTAAAGTTCGTCTATACAACATGGTAACCAAACAAATGCACGTGGGGTTATACACTCACCTACGTCGTTTTTGCGCAGACCGTTTCTATCAGTTAGAGATACTTGAACACGAAGTCTATGGTATCCCTAGCGCAAAGGATGACATCGACCACCCAACTCTAGTCAAGTTCCTATCGTCACTCGATAGTCCATACGAACCAAGGGATTATCAATACAAAGCAATTGCACACGGTATTGAGAACTACCGTTGTCTTCTCCTGTCGCCTACAGGAAGCGGTAAATCGTTCATCATCTATAACCTAATGCGTTATGCGTTAGAGGCTACAGAAGGTAACATACTAATAATTGTACCTACTACCTCTCTTGTGGAACAGATGTACAAAGACTTCGATGATTATGGATATGATGTGGAACAGTACTGCCACCGTATCTACTCGGGTAAAGAGAAAGTCACTCACAAACGAATCATTATTTCTACGTGGCAGTCAATCTATAAGTTTGACGGCGAATGGTTCGAACAGTTCGATACCGTCTTCGGTGATGAAGTACATCTTTTTAAAGCAAAGTCGTTAAGCACTATGATGGACAAGTGCGTTAATGCAAGGTACCGTTTCGGTCTGACCGGAACTTTGGATGGTACGGAAACGAACAAACTAGTACTAGAAGGTTTATTCGGCCCCGTTTTTACGGTGACTAGCACCGTGAAATTGCAGAAAAGTAAACAACTTGCCGAATTAGACATCTCTATCCTATTGATGCGTTATCATAATGACGTGTGCAATCTTACAAAGGATAAGAATTATCAAGAAGAACTAGACTTTATCGTTCAGTATGAACCACGCAATAAATTTATAAGTAAGTTAGCAGTAGATCAAAAAGGGAATACTTTGGTTATGTTTCAGTTTGTTGAGAAACACGGCAAAGTGTTATATGAAATGATTCGCGAGTTGTCCACAGAAGGTCGTAAGATATTCTATGTCTCTGGAGAGGTGGATGCCAGTGATCGTGAACAAATACGAGGAATTGTAGAAACTCAGAATGACTCTATTATTGTTGCTTCTCTTGGGACTTTTAGCACTGGTATCAACATCCGTAACTTGCATAACATTATATTTGCAACGCCCAGCAAATCTCAAGTTAAAGTCTTACAATCAATTGGTAGGGGTTTGCGTCAGTCTGACGATGGTAGGACTACTAGACTTTATGATATTGCTGACGATCTTCATGTGGGAAGTCATAAGAATTTTACACTGAAACATAGCGCTGAAAGAATAAAGATATATACTAAGGAAGGGTTTAGTTACAAGATATATCCCATAGATTTAAAACCATTGAAAGGAATTGATAGTGAAGATACCACAAGAAACACATTCTCTTAGACAGTTGAAACTAGTTACCGGTGAAGAGATGTTGTGCCAGATACTCGACGAAGAAGAGTCGACTATCACTCTGCATAACGCACTAACCTTAGCTGAACATGTTAGACCTGATGGTTCTGTGTATTTCACCTTCAGAAATTTTATGGTGTATCAAGACAATCCCATGAATGTGATGTTATTGATGAGTGATAAGATAGTATCTGTTGCCATTCCTAGTCCAGATATGATTGCTCAATATTCTTCGGCTATTCAGTTAATGCAGAAACAGATATCCGATTGGGAAGATAAAAAATATTCAACAGATCCGGAATCGGTTGTTGATGATATGCTACGTGATATGGATGATAGATTCCTTATGGACTCGGACACTACAGGACATACCATCCAATAAAATTTTTATATTCACCCCTGCGTCGACAAGCTAGATTATACACTACAAATGACCTTTTGTCAAGGACTATTTTATGAAAGTTGGTTTTACTGCTTCAACCTTTGATTTGTTACACGCTGGGCATATCTCTATGTTGCGTGAGGCAAAGACTCAATGCGATTATCTCATATGCGCTCTACAGGTAGATCCCTCTACTGATCGAAGCGACAAGAACTCCCCCGTACAGACATTAGTGGAAAGATGGACACAACTTTCTGCCGTCAAGTACGTCGACGAAATCATTCCTTATCAGTCAGAGACAGACCTAGAAGACATTCTCAAGATGGTTGACATTGATGTGAGAATCATTGGCAGCGAATATAAGGATAAGACCTTTACCGGACGTGCAACTTGCGCAGCCCGAGGTATAGAGATTTATTTCAATCGTAGAGACCATAGGTTCTCGACTAGTGGACTCCGTAAACGAGTTGCGATGCAAGACCCTTTGATGGCTATAAAGGAAAACTTTATAAAACAAAAAGCGATTGATTGGTTAGACAAAAACTAATCATTGACGCCCGACCCTAAATGATGTATAATACGCACTAATGTATAGGAATACCAATGAAACCTAAGATAAAAGAAAAGCCGCACTACGTTAATAATCGAGAATTCTCGGAAGCTGTAGTAGAGTACTGTGTCACGGTACTAGAGGCTAAAAGTAAAGGACTCCCGATCCCGATAGTCCCTAATTATATTGCCGAATGTTTCTTACGAATTTCCGAAGGACTTTCTCATAAAGCAAACTTTGTTCGTTACACGTATCGAGAAGAGATGGTAATGGATGCGGTCGAGAACTGTCTTAAAGCAATTGAAAACTATGATATCGAAGCGGCTACACGGTCAGGGAAACCTAACGCGTTCGCCTATTTCACTCAGATATCGTGGTATGCATTCCTACGTCGCATCCAGAAGGAGAAGAAACAACAAGATATTAAGTTGAAGTTCATCTCTGAAGCTGGTATAGAACATTTCATCGACACTAATAGTTCTGATGACTATGATACCAGTCCCTCTAGTACAATGGAATCTTTGCGAATTCGCATGGATCATGTCAAGTCATCTGACATGCAATTCAAAGAGTATGTTAAGGAAGAGAAAAAACTACGCAGACGCCGTGCTGTGAATGTCGATTCCGACCTATCAGATTATCTCGAATAAGTTCTTGACACCCGTCCATAAATTTGTTATAATGTCCGGTATGTAGTGCATCTGTACTATGTATTGGACATTACACTGTCCAATTGTATCATATACTATACAATGTATATTTAATGAAACAAAACTGAGAGTTTTCTAATGAGAAAGTCCGACACACCTTTTTATCAATTTATTAACTATCCGTATGAATCTGACCTCCATTACCGTCACGTCAAGAATAAGGTGACCTTTGATATCATGGAACAAGATTTGTCTCGAACGGAGATGTTAGAGCAGTTCGAGTTATTCCTGAAAGCTTGTGGGTACTTCTTCCATCCCAATGAAAGCATTGAAATCGTTGAGAACGAGGAATAATCAATGCGCATTGCTATACTGAATGATACTCATTGTGGATTGCGCAATTCATCGGATATCTTCATGGAATATCAGGAAAGGTTTTATACTGATGTATTCTTTCCGTACCTAATAGAGAATAAAATTACTCAGATACTGCATCTGGGCGACTACTATGATAACCGAAAGACTATCAATTTAAAAGCTCTGAATCATAATCGACGGGTATTCCTTGACAGATTGCGTGAACTTGGTATCACTATGGATATCATTCCTGGCAATCATGATACATATTTCAAAAACACCAATCATCTCAATTCGTTAAAAGAGTTGATGGGTCACTATATGAATGAAGTGAACATCGTCGAAGAACCGACTGACATGAAATATGGCAAGTCGACTATCGCTCTCGTTCCTTGGATCAACCCCGAGAATGAGAAAGGGATTATCGAGTTCCTCGGGAGTACCAAGTCTCGTATCTGCGCCGGTCACTTTGAGTTGGCTGGGTTTGAGATGGACAAGGGTCTTATGTGTAAGGAAGGTATGAACCCTGCTCCGTTAGAACGTTTCGATTTAGTGATGTCGGGTCACTTCCATACAAAATCCCACAATCGTCATATTCATTATCTAGGCGCTCAGATGGAGTTCTTTTGGAATGATGCGCATGACCCGAAGTACTTCCACATATTCGATACGGTTACTAATGAACTGACTCCCGTACAGAATCCCTTGACGATCTACCATAAAATATATTATAATGAAGATACGATAAACCACTTCGAAGACCTGTCTTATTTAGAAAACAAGTTCGTGAAAGTGATCGTCAGCAATCGATCTGATATGGTAAAGTTCGAGAGATTCATTGACCGCATCAACAACCAGAAGATTCATGAACTGAAGATTGCCGAGGATTTTCGTGAGTTTCGCGGAGAGAACGTCAATGATTCCGATTTAACAATTGACGACACCGAGACTTTAATATACAATTACATTCAAGAAGTGGATACTGACTTAGATAAAGATCGCATCAAACAGTTAGTATCCGAATTGATGGTTGAAGCTCAATCTGTGGAGATTGCTTAGTGGCCACTTTGTTGGAATTGTTTGATGAGTATGGGTGTGACAAGGGTAGTTTGAAACATCGGTATGATAGAATATATCAACCGCAGTTTATTGCTATCAAAGATGAACCTTTGAATATATTAGAGATTGGTGTATTCAAAGGCGCTTCCGTCTCAGTTTGGTTAAAATACTTTCCGAATGCCACCATATATTGTATCGACATCTTCGATAGAGTTGCTGCCGAAGATATAGAGGTGTTACGTGATGAACGTGTCAACTGGATCAATCATGATACGACCGCATCTTCACTTGCCGGGGCTATTCGAACGGCCTGGGCGGACATAAAGTTCGATATTATTGTCGACGATGGTGCACATTGGCACCCCGCTATAAAAGATACCTTCGTCAACTGTTTTCCGTTCTTGAGTGAGTCGGGCAGTTATTATATTGAAGATGTCTACAATATGGATTTGCCTCATGTCGCGGAACATATCCAGACAGATTCTTGGTTAAAGAAACAGTCGCACAGATTTAGTGTTGCCTTGTGGAATGAAATGATGTATAATATAACCCAACACACGGTCGAACACTTCGATCTGACGTTAAGTGATCCATACGATATTATTTACGATTCCTACATTATAAAAGTGACCCAATGATAAAATTTTCTAAACTCAAGTGGCGTAATTTCCTTTCTACTGGAAACTACTTCAATGAAATAGATTTTCTGGCAGCTCCCACCAATCTGGTTGTTGGTCAGAATGGTGCGGGTAAGTCCACTATGCTTGACGCACTGTCTTTTGCATTGTTCGGCAAACCCCATCGAAAGATTACTAAAGCGCAGTTGGTTAATACCATCAATAATAAGGACTGTATTGTTGAAGTATATTTTACTGTGAATGGTATGAATTATCGTATCGTCCGTGGTATCAAGCCAGCTCGGTTTGAAATCTGGAAGGGTGATGTGATGATTAATCAGAATTCCCACTCCAAAGAGTATCAGGAAATTCTGGAAAAGAATCTTCTGCAAATGTCCCATAAGTCTTTTCACCAGATTGTGGTACTCGGATCATCTTCGTTTGTTCCTTTCATGCAACTCAACTCGACCAGTCGTCGAGATGTTATCGAAGATCTGTTGGATATCAATATCTTCTCTAAGATGAATATTATTCTGAAGGAAAAGGTATCTCACCTCAAAACTGAGATTGAGACCAATTCTCACCAGATAGAAGTTGTCAAAACAAAGATTGCATCTCAGAAGAAATATATCCGTGATCTGACGGCCATCAATACTGCACATCGTAAGGAGAAGGAATCTCAAATTACTGAGTTGCAGGAAGAGATACGAACTATCAACGACACTAACATCGAATTGTCACATAATGTTAATGTGTTGTTGCCTGTCGTAACTTCACAACTTAATACTCTACGTGCGAACAGACAGGAGTTGGATAAGTACTACGCTCAGTTTAACGTCCAAGTCAAATCTGTTGTGAAGGACGCTAAGTTCTTTGATGAAAATGAACACTGCCCGACATGCGATCAAGATATCGCCGAAGACTTGCGTATGTCCAAACTGGCGGCCGCGACAACTAAAGCTAAGACGTTGAAGTCTGCTATGGACAAGGCGCAAGAGAAACTTGATGAGTATAGGAATGAGATTGAAACACTAGAAGTACAAATGCAGTCGGGACTTGACAGTCAGAACCAACTGCATAACAATCAACAAACTATCCAGCGGCTCAATCGCAATGTGGATCGTCTCCGTATGGATATGGATGATATGGCAGATAGTGATGGTGATATGGGACAGGCCAATAGAGATCTGGAATCACTCGACATGGAGGTTCACGAGTTAACTGATACTAAGTACCGGTTGAGTGAGAAGTCTTCTTACAATAGAATTGCGGGGGAACTGTTGCGCGATTCTGGCATTAAGACTAAGATCATTAAACAGTATGTTCCTGTTATAAATGAACTCACTAATAAGTATTTACAAATTCTTGATTTCTTTGTTCACTTCGAACTAGATGAAAGTTTTAACGAGACTATTCGGTCACGTTATCGTGATGCGTTCTCTTACGACTCATTCTCTGAGGGTGAGAAACAACGCATCGATTTATCTCTGTTGTTCACTTGGCGTCAGATTGCTAAGATGAAGAACTCGGTATCGACTAACTTGTTGATACTGGATGAGACGTTTGATTCGTCACTTGACGGCGAGGGCGTAGATAACCTAATGAAGATTATCGAAACTCTTAAAGAGGACACTAACGTGTTCGTTATATCACACAAGGCTGAACTTGAGGATGCCCACTTCGAAAGAAAGTTGACATTCTATAAGGATAAAAATTTCAGCAAATTAAAAGAAATTACTTGACACAAACCATCATTTATTATATAATGACTACTAACTTGAACGAGGACAACCCCAATGGAATTATCTACTAGAACGCTTGAAATCTTGCGCAACTTTGCAAGTATTAACCCTAACATCGTAGTATCGCAAGGCAATAAATTGACCACCATGTCAATCCAAAAGAATTTAGTTGCTAAGGCAATTATCGAAGAGACGTTTCCGACTACCTTCGGTATCTATGACTTATCAGAGTTTTTGTCTGTTATCAATCTCGTAGATAACCCTACAATCGATTTCGGTAAGAACAACGTATCTGTTCGTGATGGAAGTGGACTATCTTCTGTCAAGTACTTTTACTCTGACCCCGAGATGTTATCTTCGCCTAAGAAGGATATTGTAATGCCTTCTAGCGATGTACAGTTCTTACTTACCAATGAAACTTTGAGTAAGATCAAACGTGCGGCATCTGCTCTTCGACATGATGAGATTAGTATCCGTCCTTCCAATGGCGCAATTGAGATTGCTGTCGTGGATAGTTCGAATTCTACATCTAATTCATTCTCGATTACTGTAGAGGGCACTTACCCCGAAGGTTCTGACTTCAACTTTGTGTTGGGTGTCAACAATCTTAAATTAATAGGTGAAGATTATGAAGTTTCGGTAAGTAACAAACTTATCTCTAACCTAAAATCTACACAATCACAAACCGAATATTTTATCGCATTAGAAAAAACATCACGAGGAGCATAATATGAGTCCAGAACAAGCCAAATTAAATGACCTAGCAAACCGAGTATCACGTTCATGTGTTGCTGTTATCGATACTATCGTTACACGCGGCGCGTTTAAAGGTGAAGAATTGACCACTGTTGGTCAACTACGAGACCAAGCAGTTCAACTTGTTGCATTGTACGAGACAATTGCACAAGAAGTAGCAGTCGCAGCTGCAGCTGCAAAAACTAAAGATTCAAAGTAATAAATGATTATAACTGATGTCAAGGGGTCGTATAAAGATGGAATTACTTTTTCGTCTGACCCTCTGATTCACGTTATAGATGGGATGGTCAATCAGGAAGAATCTGATTATATCATCAATCTTGCGAAGACCCGAATGACACCAGCTGCGGTAATTACTACAGATGGAATTTCGGTTCTTTCTGACACTAGGTCGGCGACACATTGTTGGTTAAACTACAATGATGATGTTATAAAAACTATAGGAGAAAGGATTTCTCGATATGTTGGTATACCGCTCTCTAACGCTGAAGATATGCAAGTTATATATTATGGCGTAGGCGATCAGTATAAACCACATCATGATGCATTTGATATGTTTACGACACAGGGGCAAAAGTCTTGTGTAGATGGCGGCCAACGATTAGTGACGGCTCTAATTTATCTGAATGCGGTGACTGCTGGTGGAGAAACGGAATTTCCTGTTGTGGGCATTAAAGTCAATCCTTCTCGCGGAAGGATGGTAGTATTTAACAACACTTCGGAAGACGTACATTCGTATTACTTCCCTAGTTTACATGCAGCCCTTCCTGTCATAGAAGGCGAAAAGTGGGCAATTAATATATGGTTTCGAATGATGCCTCGATCCGAGAAGTTTTCGCCACCATATACGGAATTTCCTAAAGTAAAATTTATTTAAAAGTTTTGGTGGCGAGGGCAATATTTCTGTGTATGCCTTTGAGTTGATTGAACTGTTTATTATGGTCACCCCCCGCCGCCATCCTAATTGGAGTATATAATGATAGATGTGTTATTGGATGATGTGCCGTTTCACCTAAGAGAACGTGACCCGTTCTTGCAAGAACCTAATCCATTTAGGTGGGCTCGTAAGAATTTGTCCGATCTGATTGGTGGCAAACGTGTGGTAATCTTTGGACTGCCTGGCGCTTTTACGCCTACTTGTTCTAACGAGCAGTTACCCTCCTATGACCATATGTACCAAGAATTCATGGACTTGGGTATTGATGAAGTATACTGTACGTCGGTCAATGACGCGTTCAGTATGTTCCAATGGGCAAAGAATCTCGGTATCGAGAATGTTAAGATGTTGCCTGATGGTAATGGCACCTTCGCAAGGTCTTTGGGCATGTTGGTCGAAAAGTCGAATCTAGGATTCGGTCTCCGTTCTTGGCGATATGTAATGGTAGTTGATAATATGCGAGTCGTCGAATTCTTGCCCGAAGATGATTGTATGGATAACTGTCCTACTGACCCATATGGAATATCTTCTCCCGAGAATTTACTTGATGTTTTGAGAAGTAAAGTTGTTTAAACTAAACCCCTATATAGCTAAGGAAGCTGGGTTACATGTGTTGATGGGGACGTTGGTAAACTATCCCCTCAATATATTATTTATGTGGTTAATAGTGGGCGAATGGGGTATAACCGACCCGTTCTGGATTTCGAGTATAGTTACGTGTTGGTTTTCAATTGTAGCTTTTATTAGAATATATATTGTACGATCTTATAGTGAGAGAAGAAGACAAATTGAGTGACTCTACTAAAACGTAATGACATTTAAGTAGATTTATCGGAAATATATATACTAAGATCTATATTAGAAAACAGTATAGCTCGGATAGCTCAGTTGGTAGAGCAGCTGACTTGTAATCAGCCGGTCGCAGGTTCGACTCCTGTTCCGAGCTCCATTTTGGACTGGTAGTTCAGTTGGTTAGAATATCGGCCTGTCACGCCGAGGGTCGCGGGTTCGAGTCCCGTCCAGTCCGCCATTAAATTATGAGAATTTGTCATGTTGTATACTTTTACTAGTGAAAGCGTTAGTAGTGGCCACCCCGACAAAATTGCGGACATCATTTCTGATGCTGTCGCGACCTACCTGATAGATAAAAATCCAAACAATCGTGCTGCGATCGAAACTCTAGTTACTACTAACATGGTAACTCTTGCCGGAGAATATAAGAGCGATAAGTTTGACAAGAAACGTATTGAACAGATTGTTCGAGACGTTGTGTATGAAATTGGTTACGAACAAGATGGTTTCCATTGGAGAAACTTAAAGGTTTACAATGAA
>Ga0102830_1000213_pt1 | contig 27561 bp, 21 predicted proteins | sample ColrivemetaGS703_FD_84511 | JGI IMG/M metagenome (GOLD analysis project Ga0102830, IMG submission 84511) | Estuarine microbial communities from the Columbia River estuary - Freshwater metaG S.703 | ecosystem: Environmental > Aquatic > Marine > Intertidal zone > Estuary | place: USA: Columbia...
ATTGATACACTATTAGTATTGGTTGCACTTCACCATGTAACAGTGTGGAAAGTATCGGATTCTACCGTCAAATATCTTCCATCACTATCAACATACCATGTACCACCATCAGTTCTTGTACCAGTGATGATACCGTTACTCGCATTAAATGTTGCACTATTTGTGTACCAGTTAACATCAGTATCAATCGCGAAACCACTAACCGCCACTGTCGAACCATTCGATTTAGTCAGTGTCAGTGTTTGGTTACTACTATTGTATGTACCACCTGTCACGGTAACGTCTGTCAAAGTTGCCGATAAGTTTACCGTGTAAGTATCACCATTATTTCTAGTAAACGTTAAGATACCACTCGTACTATTGAAGGTTGAACCTGTTGTGAAATTATTCGTATCAGTATACGAAGTTAAGTAACCTCTTGTAGAGTGATCGCCCCAACCAAATGCGGTATTCCAATTTGCGGAATCCCCACCACTTGCCGTGATTAACCCTAAAACCGACACATTGTTAGATGTATCGATGGTCATTACTCTCGTCCCGTTTTTAACAAATTGTAGGTTACCTGAGGTATTGGTAGTTAAATCGTTTGGTGATTCCCAAATTGACCAACCACTTCCACCACCCCAACTAATCCCTTCTCCAGGTCCCGGATCACCAATGATAATACTATTAACACCAATAATGTTAAAATTATTCATGTTAAGTTGTCCTGACGCAGTACCCGTTACCGCGGTTAGGTATCTCCCATCAATATCAACATTATAGATACCACCATCGTTCTTTGTGAAAGTTATAACCCCATCTGAAGTGTTGAAGGTCGCTCCTGTTGTGAAGTTGTTGGTGTCTACGTAAGAAGTTAAATAACCTCTCGTCGCGTGATTACCCCAACCAAATGCGGTGTCCGCTTTAGTTCCTTGTGCGGATGTGGCTGCGTCCGTTATTCCAAAACCACTCAATGTCGTTGGTTTTGACGTTAAAGATGCGAATGTGTGTACGTGATCAGATAATGAATATCTACCATCAATGTCTACCGACCATAACGACCCATTACTTAATGTACCTGTAACCACACCTGTCGATGTGTTAAATGTTGCACCTGTCGTATACCAGTTAACATCAGTATCAATCGCGAAACCACTTACTGAAACACTATTACCATCGGACTTTGTAAGTCTAAGGGTTTGTGTACCACTATCGTAGGTACCACCTGTTACAGTTACGTCAGATAATGTTTCCAACATCTGAACATTATAACTACCACCGTCATTTCTATCAAACCTAAGTGTTGCGGTAGTACCATTCCAAGTAACCCCTGTGGTATAGTGATTGGTGTTTACAACCGTTTCGGTTGATGTGGAAATACCTGTTATATGTCCATATGAATCTAGTAAGATATCTTGGATATATGTTCTCCCCGAGTTGTTTGAGGATGATGCCGCTCCGATCGTTGGGTGTTCAGTTAAGTAAGATCCGGTTACCGACTCAATAGAATCTAACCTACCATCTAAACTACCTGTAGTAATTTCAATCGAATCTAATCTACCATCTAAACTACTGGTAGCGCTCTCCAACGATGTCAGTCTACCATTTTGTGTATTATTAGTTGTGTTATTAGATGATGTGTATGTGTTAAGTGTTCCCCTTAAAGAAGTTACATCATTATCGGTTGCGTATGTATTATCAATAGATGAACTGAATAACTCTAACGAATCAATTCTTAATTTCTCACCATTGATTCTATTACTAATAGAGGTTGTGTGTGAATTGAAATCACCTCTTAATCTCGTTACATCTTCATCAGTGGCGTATGTCAAGTCGATTGAAGCGGTGAATGACTCAATAGAGTCGATCCTTCCATCTAACAAACTTATATTACCATCTAAACTTCCCGTTTTTGTTTCTAAAGATGTGAGTCTACCGTTTTGTGTGGTATTCACACCATCTAAACTACCTGTCTTTGTTTCCAAAGAGGTTAATCTATTGTTTTGATTGGTGTTAGTGGTGTTATTGGATGAGGTATATGTATTAAAATTAGTTCTAATGGAACCACTTTCAGTTTCTAACGAATCTAATCTAAGATCTAATGTCGAAAGATCCGAATCCAATAATATCCTCTCCTCTAAACCTTTTCTTCCACCGATCCAGTAGTTTCTTTCACCGTCCCATAATAAAGAACCTGATAAGAATGATGGTGATGAGTTATCTCTAACTTCAATACCCCCTAAAGTCGCCGCACTACCATTAAGTGAAATGACATTATCAGAAAGATCCACCGTGGTTGAGTTGACTCTTGTCTCGGTACCTTTTACTAATAAATTACCTTTAATCGTTACGTTAGAACCTGTTAATTCAAGACCGACACCTAAATCAGTTTTAAATGTCTCCAAAGTATCGATTCTATCGTTATGTGATCCCGACGTTGTCTCCAAAGAATCTAACCTACCATCAAAAGATGATGTAGTTGTTTCAATAGATCTCAATTTATCGTCAACACTACCTGATTTGGTTTCTAACGAACCTAATCTACCACCAATATTAGTGATTTCTGTATTTAAACTTCCCGTCTTTATTTCTAATGACGTAAGTCTACCATTTTGTGTCGTGTTGGTCGTATTATTAGATGATGTATATGTGTTAAGATCACCCCTCAATCGAGTTACATCTTCATCAGTGGCGTATGTGTCATCAATAGAAGATGTGAACAATTCTATGGAGTCTAATCTATCCCCATGGGACCCACTAGTTGACTCTAAAGAACCTAACTTACTATCTTGGGTATTATTAACTAATTTATTAGAAGATGTGTAAGTATTAAAATCTAATCTAATGGAACCACTTTCAGTTTCTAATAAACCTAATCTATTATTTTGATTGGTGTTGGTGGTGTTATTAGATGATGTGTATGTATTAAGATTACCCCTTAATGTGGTAATATCTGAATCCGTTGCATATGTTTCATCTAAACGAGTGATCGTCTCCTCAACCACACCGATTCTACCAATTAAACTACCCGTAGTAACATCAATACCGGATAATTTTGTGGTTATATTTGAGATGGATGTGTCAACACTACCTGAGTTGGTTTCTAACGAACCTAATCTATTTGTTGTGGTTGTTGATGTGGATTCCAATGTATCTACCCTACCATCTAAGGAAGCGGTAATGACCTCAATCGAGTCTAACCTACCGTCAAAAGATGATGTGGTTGATTCAATCGAGTTGAATCTACTATTACTTGAGGTATAGTGTGATGCGAATGCTTGGTCGTTTGTGGTATCAACCGAATTAATTAATTGTACAATTTCCGCAAATGAGTTTTTGTCCGCCGATGATCCTAATAAAATTGCATCAACATCTGACTTTAAACCAGAGACATCGACACCATCTACAGTACCCGTTAATCGGATACTTCCTGTGATTATTAAATCATTCTCAAACCCACCCGTAACAGATGTCGCCGGTACGTTAGTTAAATTAGAACCATCCCCAACAAATGACCCCGTAAAAGATCCTGATAACGCCGCTAATGAATCATCGGTACCAATAATGTCGGTTAATTTTAATTTACCGTTTGAAACTTTTAAAATTTTCTTACTGTTACCAGAACCAATTTCTATTTCAGAGGCAATAATTTTCTTAAGATTATTACTACCATCTTTAAATTGTACGTCACCGTCGTCGTTTTTACTAATTTTTGTACCACCGATATCGATAGTGTTACCCGCCAAATATATGTCTCCCCATCTTTGGGCGTCTGAACCTAAATCGTGTGTAAGGGTTCTGTCAGGTAATATCGAACCTTCGATCGTTTGATTACCGACAAATGAATTACTCCCTGTCGTCGCCAAAGAACTCGTGTAATTGTTAAAACTTGACGTTAATACGTATGATGGTGCGTAAGATGCGCTAATCGCGTTCGTAACTTCACCGGTAATCTCTGCGGCTCCGTATATCGTTCCTAATACTGTTAAGTCACCCGAAATTTGTGCGGATGATGATACCGATAAGGAGCCTGTAATGTGGGGATCAAATATATTCATCTATAGAGTCGATTTACTTTTAGATAAATACTTTATAAATCAATAGTGAGTTAGATTTAGGTATCATTTATAACAGAAGTATGGTAAATAATCCTTAAATACTAACTTATCACAATGACATTATATATTTTCTTAGTCTATCTTGGGGAATCCACCCCAACTGATTCAACGCATCGTTATTCTCTCTTAGGGTTTCTCGATAATTCCCTTTCTGATTGGGGATGTGTGTCTTTTCACAACCAAATCTTTCTTTAAAGATTTCGTAGACCTCTAATATAGAGAAATTAACCCCCGTTCCGAGTTCCCAAGCGTCTTCATTTTTTTTATTGGAAAACCCTACTTTAATCAACCCATCCACAATGTCATCAACATGTGTAAAATCTCTACGTTGTTCCCCATCACCAACGATAGTGATTGGTTTATTATTTTTGATTTGTTTTCTCCATATACCAATAACTGCAGCCCAATCTCCATCAACAATTTCATTTGGACCATAAACATTATAAAAACGGGTTATTTCCATATCCACATCGTATATCTTTCTATAAAGTTTAATGATCTCTTCACCCATATGTTTAAAACACGCATATGGTGACTGTAACGGATCGTGCCATCTAGATGATGAACCCGCATAAACCATTTTAGCCCCAATTGATTTAGTAAATTCAACAACCCTCTGAGTACCTAAGACATTAACTCTAAACGTTTCTGTTGGATTTTCAAATGAAGGTTGTATTCTCGACAGTGCCGCTAGGTGAAATATTAGTTGGAAGTCTGTATCCATTAATGTTACACTTTCCACGTCACCATAGTGGTAAACGGCGCCTTTATGTTCATTGGATTCTAATCCACTATCGTAATTATCTAATGAGTGTACGTTATGACCCTCTTTTAATAATTCTTTGATCAGATTCATCCCAATGAATCCCGCTCCGCCCGTAACTAATATCTTCATAAATTAATGTTTATATATGAAGGGATCTCGTTTTTTAATCTCATCGATTTTTTTCTGAAATTCCTTCTTTCTTTTTTTTTCGTTTCTTCTTTTTCGAAACCATTCGATTATTTTCTTTATCATGACTTCCGTTTTTTATATATAATGTAATTCTGTAAAACCAATACATCGATATCGGATTCTTTAAACGTATTCAACGCCTGTAATGGGGTTAATACCATGGTCTTATCCCTTAAATTAAATGAGGTATTCAAAAGGATTGGGTATGAGGATAATAATTCGAATTCCCTTAATAGTTTATGTATATCACTATTTGGGTACACTGTTTGTACTCTTGCGGTACCATCCACGTGGGTTGTTGCTGACAGGATATCTTTAAACTCATCCTTAACCATCACCACTTGATTCATATATGGTACATCATCATTTATCCAAAAAAAGTCTCTTTGACGTTCTTTAGTGACCATCGGAGCAAAGGGTCTAAACCCCTCACGTTTTTTAACTAAGTGATTAATACGGTCCTTCATACCTTTAACGGTCGGATCGGCTAATATTGATCTATGACCTAACGCCCGAGAACCAAACTCAATTTCATCTCTAAACCAACCAATAACTTTACCCTGTTTTAATTCTTTAGCAACCAAACGATATAACACATCTTCTTTAGCGTAAAAATATCTACTGGTACCGAAATATTCTTTATACCTCTCATCTATTCGATAGGAAGGACCTAAGAAGGGTGATCTACCAATGTATGGTTTTTGTCCCTCCACGACTAACTTTTCAATACACGCACCTATAGAAGATCCCGCATCGGATGGTGCTGGTGGAATCCAAACATGTTTAAACCCCGTCTTATTGTAAATTTTACCATTGGCTAAACCATTATAAGCACATCCACCACCTAAACATAAATTCTCAATCCCATATTTTAAATGTAGTTGTTTTAAAATTCTAAAGAATAACTCTTCGTATCTTAATTGGATCGCCGCCGCCAAATCATGGTGGTCGTTCGTTATCGCACTATCGGGAACTCTCGGTAACAATTCCAACCTCTTTGATAGTTCATACGTAAACATTCCTTTATCTGAACGATCCCATTTAAATGAATCCATATCACAAATTAATTTATCACCATTAAAATAGATGAGTGTTCTCAATTTTGATATGTATTTTTCGGGATTACCGTATGCACTTAAACCCATCACTTTATATTCACCCTCATTAGGTTTAAACCCCAAAAAAGATGTCATTGCAGAATAGAAGAGACCTATTGAATTTGGGTATTCTGAAAGTGGTTTTATGATCACATTTACACCATCGTAAATTCCATATGTTGCCGTTTCATATTCACCCACACCATCTATTGATACAACTAAAGATTCCTTAAATGGTGAAGTAAACGCGGAATAGAATATGTGTGAATTGTGGTGTTGAGAATAGTAAACATTTTTACTTACTTTCTTCAATTCCCTGTTTAATATGACCCTATTTGAAATTACCTCAACGACACTCTTAATTGAATGAATTGGATTCCTAAAAAAGTTTTTCTTGGAGTTGTCTAAAACTCTATTGAATTTTAAAGAGGGGTCCTCATAGAAACAAACTGAATCTATTTTTTCCGGTGTTAGTTTGTGTTGGGTAGTAATATACTTGAGGGCTTTTTTTGGAAAACTTTTATCGTGTTTTATACCTGTGAATTTCTCTTCTTCACACGCAAAAATTAGTCGCCCATCTCTAAATAGACATACTGACGAATCATGATAAAATGCGGATATCCCAATGGTATACATATATAGTTAAGTATACCAAAATATAAACTTTTTTTCCTCGAAAGGAAAGTTTAATTATAATTAAATTAACTCAATATATTTTGATCAATGAAGGGAATGATTACTTCCTCGGCAAACATCTTATGACCGAATTTTGTTGGGTGGATACCAACATACCCATCTTTAGTTGGTGAATTATACCCCTTTTCAGGGTAGTGGTCTTTAACCCATTCGTGGCATCCACTAACAGGTAGAAATTTATCGAAATCAATCATTTCATAAAGGTATTTCACATCAACATTTCTCATAATGTCCAAGACCTTCATGTTTTCTGAATTAAATATATCCATATAAGTTGACATGAAGTATTTCACACCACACTTCTCCAAATACCATTGTGTTCTTAATATATTTTCAATAGTTGTTATCGTCGCCCCTACATCGGTATGTAGATGTTCATACCACACCTTACTTTTTTCTTCGTCCCAATGGATATTCCCAATGACCCAATTCTTTCGAGCTTTAAGTGTCCCAAATCCACAAACACTAGTGGGGTTTTCCAACCAACCTGCATCATTTTTAATTTTTTCATTATAGAATCTAGGGTCATAAAAAAATTCTGTTCGATCAATCCCACTCCACATGACACCCACAATAATATCCTCGGGTTTATGTGTCTTTAATAACTCATTAACCTTATAGATTACTTTCTTAGAAATGAGACCATTTCCAGTGGATCCCATACCAATATTAATAAGTTTATAATCAATGTGTTCGGAAACAAATGTGGGCCAATTCCATGGTTCGAATGTGAAACTACAACCCGATACAACTAATGTTTTCATATCTCATCATAAATTTTTTGAAGGACCCCATGTAACTCTAAACGATTTAAATCCGTAAAGTGATTGTAATTGTGGATCAATATTGGTTCCATCTCCTGATACATATCGTGTAATTCTTTATCCGATAGTTTGGATAATCTTTTAATGATGTCTTTTATTTTTTGGAGTTTATCTCTAAGTGTTGGGGCCTCATCGTAGGATTCGTCCCACCACTTATTAAACGTTTGGAAACCGAGATTTTTTAAATGTTCGAGTGAACCATTAGCATTAATTATAATGAAGGGTTGAAGACAATATATTGGTTTGAAGGTTTTCTCCGAAAAGAACAAAGAGTTAAAGTATCGGGTTTCCGAAACTATTGAAACGAAGGTTTCTTTATGTGCTTCCACTTCTAACCCACTCGCCTGATTCTGACTAAGATCACAATCATCAAAATTTAAATTTTCTCTAAAGTCTTTAAAGAAATCATTCATTACGGCGGTTTCCTTAGTCGAGTATCCGAAGGGTTCGTAAGATTGAAATTGAGTTCTACTCTCATTCCAAAAACTCATAAAGATATTATCTCTCACAATCTCATCATGGTAAAACTCATACATCACAACTCGCCTATGACTGTGAGCTCTTCTCTGATAACAAAGTCCAACTCTTTTAAATGTGATCTCACGATTCCTATCAATCATTCGTTTTAAAAAAAGAGAATTCTCGATCTGATGTTGATTTAATCGTTTAGTTGATGCCTCAGCATTGAGATTGATGAACCATGGGAAATCTAAAAAATAATTATAGGGTATAAATTCAAAATTCAGGTCAGGAATTTCAATTGGTTTTTGATCACCCGTTAATACTTTAAAATTAGTTTTATTTAAATTATAACGATTACCTAAACTTATTAATTGGTTTGTATAATGTATGGGTTCAAATGAATATGGTTCATTCGCACTATTGATAACCACAACAACATTCCCTAACTTTATTTGGTGGAGTATTTGTTCAGGTATTTTAATGGACTTGTACTTTTCAAAAATACTATTGTCAATTAGATATATAAACTTTTCATTGCCCTTAATGAGGGTTTCAGTCGGTTTAGTATGTCTGAACGTTTTACAGGTTTTAAGTAAATTTTTAAATCCCGAAAAAGGTTTATAAAAAATGGGTTTTGTCGAGTCCCCATTTAACCACACCTCATGATAATCAATTTGATTAAGGTCCGATTTATCTAATCTAGTTAACCCACCTTCGGTAACACTATCTAACTCTAAAATACTATACCCATTGTTAAGGTATTCCGTGGCTTCCCTGTTAAGGTGTGGAAAATTCTGATCATAGTTCCATCTAAATTCACGTATCAACACATAGTTATCCGCACCAATTTTATAATCCATATTTCTCCCATTCTGGTAAAAACTCACTCATTTTTAGATTACGTTGTTTATCTAAAATTTTGGAGAATCTAATAAATTTATCAAATTCAATTTCACTGGATTCTTTATATAGTTCCGCATGTAATCTTTCTCTTTCATCTTCCCTAAGATGTTTTAAATTATTAAAGATCTCATCCTTCATTTCCTGTGGTATGATGGACACATGGTGATGTGACGGGTGGTGGACATAATTATGAGCAATAACTAAACCATATTGGTTAAAGTGTTCTTTAAATTTATCAATGTTATTGATATTAAGACAACTAACAGTTTGACAAACCTCTAATTGGAAGACATCTCGGTACTGTAAAATTTTATTTAGACTCGCCTCGATCTTGTCCCATTTGGATCCGTAACGTATGTAATCATTTCTTTCCCCAATATCATCTATCGATAGGTGTAATCTAACGTGTTTAAATTGTTTCCATATCTCAATAAAATTATCGGGGATCGACCACATATTAATACTATAATGTAGATTAACATTTTTTGATCTACCATCCTCGATTAATTTCTCTAAGAAGTATGCGTGTTCCTTAATAAGTGTGGGTTCACCACCATTAATCCATACCTCTTCCAATCCATCACATTTAGTAAGTAACTCATCATAGAAGGTGTGACTTCTAAACCATTCCGTTCTTATGTCACATTTGAAATAACTTTTTTCAAACTCAGTATCTTTAAATGCATCCACATCCTCATTCCACCTATTACTACTAAACGGATTACATGTAACACATTTTAAATTACATACCGTACCTAATCGTAGTTCGATGTATTTGTAATTAACATCTTTTAATGTACCGTCTTTTTCAGTGTTGTCAACCGCACCTTTAATTAAATGGGAGAACTTCTTGTTACTCTCCATTCGTTTACTGTAAATCTTGTTCTTTTCATAAAAATAACAGGTTTTACATTCTGATGGGAATTCCCCCGATAACATCTTACTTCTAACACCTTTAAAGTTGTCCGAATTGGCGATATCCTCGATCTTATCCTTATCTAAAAACAAATTGAACCCGTTCCTTTTTGAGGTACTCATATCATTTTCCATGTCGGTTATACAACACGGGGTTACAGTACCAATCGGGTGAGTTGCTAAATGTATAAAAGGTAAAACGCAAAACGATTTACCATCAAATTCTTCTTGTCCCATATTATTCTTTTACTATGACTCTGTCTCGCCATATATCATAATATAACGATTTATTTTCTAAAAGTGTACTATCCTCATTCAATAAAACGTTGAATGAATTAACGGTTTCTCTATCTACATAACATTTAATATCCTTATTCTCTAAAGATTTCTTTAACAGAACTGCGGAGGAACCTTTCAAACTTTTCACACCTTTTTTATATGATAACCCAAAGAGGGAAATGGTGGTTTTTCCATATATCGTCATTAGATCGATAATGTTATCTGACAACCAATCGATGTGGATCATTCTTTCACTAACAATATCATCAAAAAGACCTTCTTTGGTGATTCTTGAAAGGACTAAAGAATCTCTAGGTATACATGGTCCCCCTGAAGGTAAACCGATATTCAAAAATCTCGGAGTGTTAAAGATTGGGAATTCCTTTAACGCATTTAATATATTTTGCGCTTCACCCCCAACTTCATAAGTTAATCTTTGTACCGCATTAACGAAACTAATTCGTAATGAAACATATGAGTTATGTATCATTTTAAGTAATGCCGATTCCGTAAACGAGAGTGTGTGAATTGCCGCGTCAGGACTAATATTCCTATAAAAGTCTATAAGGATTTGTGGATCTCTATTTGAACCTATTATTATGTTTTTCTGATTAAGTATTGAGTTATATTCATTACCACCCTCAAACATAAAGGGATTATAAATTATTCTTAAATTACCCGTATTAAGTATGATATCGTCAATACCCTTTGGGGATATTGTTGATGATATGATAATTGCACCTCTACACCCATCTAAGTCAATTAGTGTGTCATGTACCGCAGTATAATCATAATCAAATTCCTTAAGATCGTGGAGATAAAATAGATCGGATCCATCGTATAGGGGATTCTCAGGGGTACTAACACATATGAAGATCAGAGTACACGTTTCTTTAATTGACTCAATTGGTTCGTACTTATACTTTTGATCCTGAGAAATGATGTCATAATAAACCACTTCCATATCTGTAGTATCTGAGATCACGTCATATAATGATTGACCCAATTTACCCAAACCAACGATACCTATTTTATGTTTATCAATCATTATAGTTAAATTTTTTAATCCTTTCGTAGAGATATTTGGGGACATTTCTCGGTCTTCCTGAATTTCTAATATCTTCTAACACATGATTATTGTGGTGTGCCACATCTCGAGTTAAATTGAAAATTTGTTCCGGACTAAATTTATCCGACACATCTTTTAACACTTTTATTTGTTGGGTGAATCTCTCCATTGGATCTTCAATTGAATCAAAACTATAATCAAATAGATTATCATATAACTTAAACCCGTATTTCTCAACCAATTTCTTATGAAAGTCTTTACATGAAAAAACTAAGAAAGGTTTTTCAGACATAATCGGCCTAATCGTTTTCTCAGTAACAAAGAAAGAATCATTAATTGTTTCTAACACAACATCGATTGCCCCCATCATATATTCAGGTGGTGTTTTATTCCTGTGAAAATCAATAATGTCACTACTCTTATAAGGTATGTCCATTGATGGTGTCCACGAAGTCGGTTTAAATTTAATCTCTTGTTTTAATGAGTTGTTTTCAATCAAATACGAACCACTAAAACCAATACCTAATGGGTTTACCCTTACACATACCTGTGTTCGATCTTTCAAACCGCATTCAAAAAATTTATCTACCACGAACCCTCTCCAAATTCTACCACGTTTCACTAATGTCATTATTGAGAAGTGTCTACTAGGTATGATATATTTTAAAAGTTCAAATGTGTTATGGGTGTGGTGTTCTCCTTGGAAGACTAAACTAGGGTGTCGATAAGGAGATGCCTTTGCGAAATAATCGATACCGTCCCATTCAATTAATTTAATATTCTCGAGTCGTTGGGTGATGTCTTCCCGTAGTTCGCATCCAGTATAAAATGTTATTTTTTTATTTATTTGACCCAACATACTATCCAACGTGTATAACCTTTCTATATCCGTATTTAGATAAGGTATGGGTTCTTGGGGTAGGGCGACAACTATGTGTGTTTTAGGTGTTTTAAGTGCTATGTTGTAAAGTTCACTTTCCAAATAAGGTAGATTCCATTGAGTGACAATGTGTGAAGTAATTTCTTCGCTGTTGAATATCGGTTGTTCCGATAATGGCGGATAATCATTGTGTGATCCACACGTCATTCTGGGTTTATCAATTCTACCCGAGTGTAATATTTCCAAACCTGTTTTAGCCTCCTCGGGTCTCATATACATATGATAACCAATCGTTAGGATTTTATCCCCACCGTAAGGTGTGTTTTTATTTCTCCCATCATATATCATATGTCTTGCCCATGACTCAAACCTCCTATCATTAGTTAATATCATTCCTCCGCGACCGATGTTTACAATCTTACGGTGATGAAAAGAAAGAATCCTATAATGATCATCGTCATATTTTTTGTCACAATCTTTCTCAAATAAACATGCAGAATCTATGATTGGAGTGCCTGCAATGTGGTAATCACCATCCCAATAATGGTTAGGGTCAAATTTAACGTGGTTACCTGACAATATGATTTGATTCGCAACCGATACATAAGTTTGATCAGGTATCTTAATCACCTGATCTTTTTTTCCCCACCATTCTAAACATAACTTAATAGCGTTGGTGTTAGAATCACAAGCAATTCCATGTTTGTAACCACAATAACCCGCAATAACATTCTCCAAATGGGTAACATAATCCCATGGGTCATTAACGGTATATTTTTTATCAACCTCTTCGGGCGTGAGTATATCAAATATCATATTTTTTTATTTTGAGGATTCCTTATCCGATGGTTCACCTATCGATTCATCATAAAAATATAAACTTCTATGTGGTAAGTCATCTTTTTGATATTCTGACGAACTCACATAAAAGAAAAATCTAAATCCATCTCGAAAATACCCTTCAGGACAATCTAATGGATTTGGATGTCCGTGGTATCCTAATTTATCATATTGCCATATTAACATATTACCGTTGGATGGAAAAATGGAAACTTCCTTATTCTTTCTTTCTTTATCCCATAGTTGTAGGTCACCATTCCACGATTCATCCCATTCAGGATTTAAATAGAAAATAACACTTAATACTCTATGAAGATATAATTGATCATTCCAATTAAAATCTGTGTGAATTTTTAAACTATCACCTTTACCGCATCTCATGTAACCCGCGCCAACTAATGATGGATCACATATCAAACCCCTTACCCCCGTTATGGATTCTAAGAAATCAATAAATGGTTTTGAGTGAACCTCCGAAATCAATTTATATGCGTAATCGTATTTGTGGTTATCTAAAATCTCAAACATGTGAGATCCTGCTCTCGTAAATAATTTATGGGAATCGTAATTATTTCTATATTCATAATCCAATTCACCCTTCATTGAGATCACCATCTCGGGGTTGAGGAATTCAGGCACCACTATCCATGGTACGGGAGAACTCTCTTTAAACTTTCTATTTAAATCATTTAAATCATAGTCATTTAAGTCCGATTTAAAAACCTCATGATTTGTTCTTAACATGTTGATTTGTGATATATATAAATTTTATCTTCATCTAAATTCTTTATTAGACGTTCATTTTTTTTAAATCTTTTAATGTTCGTTTTGTAAAACTCATTGTAATTGGGGTAATGTTTTTTGAATTTTTTTAAACTATTAACAATCACTTCAGACCTTTCATTTAAGTTACATAAATTATCCCAAATTTTGTAGTCTATAATGTCTCGAAACATGTCCACCCCAAACACTTTCTCAAACCATTCAGAATATCCAACCGCAGAATTGAAGATGGGAATTTGATGGTTAAGGAATGGTCTTAGTGATTTTTCAGACGCAAAGAAAACACCTTCATGGTAAAAATTGGGGTTACCCACCCCATCAGTTTGTGTTGAGATAGTCTCATTGACCACGTCAAACAGACAATTACTTTGATTTAAATTGATTGCAAACTGTTCCTCACCGTCTTCACTTATATAATTGTGATCTAAAACTATGGGTAGTTTAGGTGGTTTATCACAAATCATTTTAAAATAATTTTGAGTCCACTTATGTACCACATCTTCACCAATACCCAAACTAACAACCCTATCATCCTCATTAAATTGTGAAACTATGTGTGCGGTTTGTAGAACTCTTTGTTGTGTAGTTCTCCTATTAAAAGACGATAGTAGTTTTGTTTTATTCACAACCACATCGTTATTTAAAGAATTATCCCTATTGATCTTAAAGAAGTTCATAGACTTCGCGAATTTTTTCACCACATTAATATCATACTTCAATCCCCCAAATTCTGTGGATGTTATGAGGTAAACGTTTTTAGGTAAAATATCATATTTCTTTATACCTATGTTAATGAATTTACTAAAATTACCGTTTCTTGGCTCCGATTGATTATCTAAAATAAGGTGTGTTTCTTTTTTTGTTTTATTCTTTAAATAATAAAAAACCAAATCCACCCTATCGTAAGATTCGTCAAAAAGACATTCAGAATATAAAAGATTAATATGTCCTAAAGTGTAATTTTTAATGTCTAACCCCGTCCCCTTTAAAGAATTAACAATTTTACCATAATGGATTGATTGTTGATCCTCGATTTCTAAAATTTGTTTATCGGTTGTACTATAAAATATTATCATTAATAAGGGATGGAATTCCACCAATTAATTAAATCATTATTTTGTGAGAAAATCTCTTCGATAACACCCAAATTACCTCTGTGGTAGTCGATCTGATATAATCTTTTCTTCCCCCTTCTCAACCCATCTTCCCAATCGGGGTATTGTTCTTGAAACGTTTGTTTTGTTTTTATGTCTTCAAAACATGTGACGTAATTTTGAATCTTTGGATTCACTTTAGATTTCTCTTTCGCATAGTCAATAATATCATCTAAAATGGGATTAAGAATGTGTCTCGGTATCATCATCGGTGACATCACAATACTACTATCGAATGAGAAGGTAGTTTTGATTAGTGTGTGAACGTCTAACTCTGCGGTGATGTCTATCATCTCCTTCATTGAGAAGAGACCTGGAGACGTGACCGTCAAATCGAATGAGGTACCATAATCACCATATTGTTTATTAAGGAATAAACCCTCCTTAAAATTTTGGAACCATACATCCCATTTGATACCGTGTCTAACGTATTCCACATTAGAACCTATTCCGTCAATACTCGCACAAATCTGAACACTCTTAAAGTGTGGGAGATAGTCATATAGATAATGTTCTTTATAACGAACTCTACTTAAATTAGTATTGTATCGTACAGTTACATTTTTAGATTGTCCATTATCCACCAGATACTTCATGATATCCCAATGAATGTCCCACATTAGTGGTTCCCCACCAACCCAATAAATTTCTTCAATTCGATTTTCATAAACCGCATCCCAAAGTTCTTTCTCGGCAACTTCGGTTTGAAATTTTTCGATGATGGGTTTATTCTCCTTCATCGCCCACGCATCACCACCACTTGAGTAATGTCCTAATTTTCTGTTTTCCGCTTCCCATGAAGACGAGAGTTGGTCACCACACATTCTACATTTGAAATTACATAAATTGGTAATTCTATAATCGAATGAGATTGGTTTTAATTCGGTATACCCATCATCGTTAGTCTTTTCAAATATCTCATCAATCTTATGTGGGAAGAGTGTTTTTGTGAAGTAATCACGATAAACGTGTATGTTCAATAACTTATTATTACATACATCACATTGGGAAATTTCCTCACCCGCCATGAGTTTTTTACGAATGTCCATCATATATGGACTATTCCAATGCTCTTCTAATGATGCTGGATGATATCCCGCATTTTCGTCCGCTTTCTCCGCATCAATATATTGAGTCGCCCATGTCGCTTTCTCCCTACTTGCACAACATAACCTTCTTTCACTTTGTGGTGATAAATAGGTGTGTGTCCACGGAGCAACACAGAATGTTTGATTACCTTCCGATGGTTTTATTTTCATATTACTTCACATTTACCACAGACAGTTTTACAAAAACCGAACTGCGTATCATTTATTAAATCGTTATATACAAATTGGTGTAGAACACCTGTATCAAATACCTCTTGGATTGTTCTTTCCTTTAATGAGAATCTATCTAACCCAATACCCAATACCTTATTCAATATCTCAATTTGTTTAGGGTTTTCATCACCCTTTGACGTTGAGATACTTAATGAATATTCGGGTGGTATCATACAACACGGCATCAATAAACCATCATATGTTATATATAGGTTGAAATTGTCTTTACTTAAATCAAATGGGTCTAAGGTATTCTTAGAATAACAACTCTGTTTATTTATACCATCTAACCGAACTCTTTCTTCTTCACCATATTCGGGTTCTCTTTGTTGGTACGGTCCTCGATTATGGTTGAACTCAACCACATCCGTTTCATACACCACATCACGTTGACCCAAATCTAAGGTCGACAGGAGATTATGGATTTCATTAAGATCTGTTAACCCCCACTTTTTAGATGACAAGGTTTTAGTGAGTTCGTTGGGTTCGTAAGTAAGACTATGTGAGTATTCCCCCTTCATATTATACCCTTTGGTATAATACCCTTTGGTGAAAGGTTCTCTAAGGAATAGACTATCACACGTTATCTCATGACAAAAATCATAGATTTTTTTTATTTGGTCCCTTGTTTGGTCCCATAGTAAAAATTGAATCTCAACCTGTTTTTTATCCTTAACAGATGACGAGAAAGATCTTATGTTTCTTTCGACTTTATCCCATTTCGCATTGATACGGTATAATTCATTTTTTTTACCATATCCGTCGATACCGAAGGTAATTGAGACCCCCATAGAACCCAATCTACGGTATTGGTCTTCATTACCAATCCCACCATTAGTACTAATGTGTATGTAACAGTCGGGGTTTTCGTTCAATACCCACTCACAAATTGGGACGACATCGGGATTCCCCATACCGTCACCAAAATTCCCACAGACATGAAAAACTTTAAGGTCGTTTACCAACCCACCCATGACTCTTTTGACTTCATTCAGTGACCAATAAGTTTGGTCGAATACGTTGTACGTACCACCATCTCGTCTTGGACATACGGGACAACCCGCATTACATATGGATGAAAGTTCAAAGTCTAAGTGAGTTATCATGTCAATTATTATTCATTTTTAATAAAGTCCATCATTTCATCTTGCATGTCATCCACGTCATTAGTTGGTTCGGTATAATCCTGTGCACCGGGGTTAGCCCATTGTGGATTAAGTACCCAACCTTCTTTTTTCGCGGTTTCAACAACCTCACCGACATAACGATTCGATTTCGCGTCATCACCATCCACCAAACCACTTAAAGGCGCTATATTCGTTTCGGGAATTGAATCCCACCACTCCTTTAACATTGGGAATGCTTCTATGAAATTTTTACCTCTTCGTTTATCGTATTGTTGGTAGAATGATTTGAAATCTCGTTCTCTCGTCTCTAATGAAGATGTGTGTGCATGTCCTGTACTAACTTCTCTGATATACGTCACTAAACGAGTCATGCTATCCTTCTCCCATTCGATAAATCCATTTGCACCACCATTCCAATTGTCGTTAATCCATTTTTCAATGGCATCTGCTCTCTCCAATCTAATTTCCTTAGGTAAGGTAACGATTGATTGAAATGAAGGGAATCTCAAAATGTTAAATGAACAAACAGGTGACTGTGATTTGTATTTCTGTTTTAGTTTCAACATTTCATCCATAAATTCAGGTAAACTAAATAGACATAATGCGTTGATGGTCATCATACAATTACTTGATTGTACATTCCCTTCACCTAACATTCGATCCATGTTTAACAACCATTTATCCCAAACCAAACCATCTCTAATGTACTCGGCTTGGATTCCTGTCGCTTCACAACTTGTATATAAGTGAAAACTTTTGATGTTATGTGACGCCCTAAGTAATTCCTCAAATAGTTCATCTTTTTGACCTAAGTTAGAGTTTACCGCGAATTCAACTTCACAATCAGGGTGAGATTCCCACCACTTCATTAACTTCCAAAAGTCTTTAGACATAGTTGGTTCACCACCCGTTACCCTCAATTCTCTGAGCGTGTGTTGTAACTCACCTTCCCACCATTTCCAAAACGCTTCAATGTAAGGGTTACCTTCATTTTTTCTACCATAAGGTAATGAATGTGATCCGTCGTGTTGGAATGCTGCGGCACCATCTGAAACAAGATTTTGGTACGGACCATTCTTCTTAACGTCATTTTGCCATTGTGTGGAGAAAGATGCGTTACAATAAGAACAACCGAAATTACAATTAGGGTCAAATGCGATTTCTAATGTCTTAAGATCAACATCTTCCTCCCAACCGAACGTAGTTTTACATTCCGCCAATTCCTCATCCGTGTAGATCACAGATTTGTGTACTCTATCGGAAATTTTATCAGGACCCAAATCCTCAATCTTCCAACAGTATTCACATTCTTTTGGTCTCTCACCCTCTAACATCTGTTTTCTGATGAGTTTCTTATACTGAGTGTTGTGGATTGCCTTATGACTCATAGCAACTTCCTCTAAAGGAATTTTATGAGCTGGTGGGTGATGACAACTTGCGGTTGTTCCGTTACCCAACCATATGGTTGCGTTATACCACTTAGCACCACAAAACGATGGTGAAATTTTATCCACCACACGTCCTCGATAATCTAAATAACTCTCGTTATGTTTTTTTGCAATTATTCCCATTCTATTGTTTTATTATTTTATGGATGAAGTTACAATTACCAGTAAAATCATATATTTTAAATTCACTTTTCTCGTTAAAATCATAAAGACCAACAACATCTTTTTCATTAACATCTTTTGTCTCATAAATTGATTTTATCTCCTTATAAGATAGATAATTTTTCGCAATAACTAAATGGTCTATTTCAAATTCACAGTAGTTTAGGTTGAAATTGTTGTGGGGGAAATTACCCGAACCAAATAACATGTGAGGATCCTTACCCACACTCAATTTCTGACCTTCCTTTAGTTTCTTTTCTAAGACCACAATGTCATTAATCAATATATCAATGTAATTAAACGACTGGTGGTATCTAATCGTAATGAAATTCCAATCCCACCCCAATTCGTGGTTGATGAATAGATACTCAGCATTCACCTCACCATTTTCTAAGAAATTACAAATGAATAAAAGGTTGTTATTATCCTTCTCAACATCGAGTCCCATATAATTTGGTAATTTCGCTAATAAGGTTCTTTTCTGAGGTCCTTTAGTGAGGATCTTAACCCTCATATTTAAAGTGAAATCATTTCCACCTTCAAATACCTCACCGATATTCCCTTTGTTAATTCCGTAGGATACGGTATCGGGCCAAAGTAACCATGGTTGTCCACTTTCTATAATCATACTATTATTTTTCTATAAAATTCCTCTAATTCGGGAAAGGTCTTAACAAAGTCAGTACCTCTACGTCTATCGTGTTCATCAACAAACTTTTTAAAGTTTCTTCTCTCATTGATTTTCTGATCCCCGCTTTCGGATATCGACCAATCGTAAATTCGTTTTATCTTTTCAGTCTCAACCTCAGTCATCCCCATATGTTTTCTATCGAAAACAGGTACACCTAAGTAAAGTGCCAATTCTGAATTCTTACGAATCTCTTCTTTGTGATGGTCTTCTAAAAGTTTAACTGATTGATGTGCAGGAAACCTCAAATAAGATGTGTCTAAATGGATTGGGTGTAACCAATATCTTTGGTCGTTTTGGTGTTCATATTTTAATTGGTGTACATTTTTAATCAGTGTGTTATATGAGAATGGACTCATCAAATTGTAGGTAGACATAATGGTTACCGTAACTGATGGTAGGTTATATAATACCTTATTGAGGTTGTCCCAAAATTTATTAAAGACCAATCCATTTCTAATGTATTCAGCCTGTTCTCCCCACGCATCTACCGATGTGAATAAGATCACCTCTTTAACCCGATTCTCCCCAATAATAATTTTCAGTTTCTCGATAAGACGATCGATTAGATCATCTACCACACCTAAGTTACTATTGATTGCGAACTTTAATTCTCTGTTTGGATTTGGGTTCTCAATAATATAATCCAATACTTTCCATGTATCCTTAGATAATAATGGCTCACCACCTGTTATTCTAAACGTATTAAGATCGTTATAAAGATTTGGCCACCATTTCCAAAAGGCATCTACATATGGATTATACTCACTCTGTAGAATGGGTACACTGTCTTCCGCAACTAACCCTTCGTAACTATTAAATGATGGTGTTGTTGGGTATCCACCGAATTCTTTCGCCTCCTGTAACCATTTGGACGAATAAGCCGGACCACAATATGAACACTTAAAATTACACGTATTTGAAAATGATACCTCAACGTATCTCGGGTTAAAATCCACCTTCCAATCAGATTTCGCAATCTGTTCAAAGTGTGGTTTAGACCATGGTTCAGATGATTTATAAATTCTATCTGAGTAGGTGTTTGAATTATCCTCAATGTTCCAACAGTAGTCACATTCAGAGGGTCTACCACCTTCCAACATTTCTTTTCGTTTGTATTTCTTAAAACGAGTATTATGCAATGCGGATGGATTCTGTTCAATCTCCTTAACTGGTATCTTATGTACACTAGGGTGGTGACATGAGTGGTTAAATCCTGTTTGTAAGTGCATGGTGACTTGTGTCCACTTCGCAAGACACATACCACACCCAACAGAATTTAAATTTTTCTTAGTTTCTTCGAAGTTTATATTAGACATTATAAGGTTACGTTTAACATTTCACAATTATCCATAAACAATACCGTCTCAACCAACTCGTATTTTAAATTATTCATTCCGTCGTTTTTATAATCAATTTTTCGTTGTTGCATCTCTGTAACAAATCTTCTTTCATTTCTCGCGGTTGTCTCACCTTGTTTCCAAGTTCCGTTGACAAAACCCTGATCTTCATGAGGTAGACAAAAGAATTTTCCACCATCTCGTCTAAATGGTAAAATATTTTCCACTATCTCAATGTCTGTTTTCACAGATTGGATGTTCGTTAGGTTTCCTTCAATACCGTTTACGTGATCGGTTACTTTATCTTCCGTTATATTCTCGAAGTCAAAATCCATAATTAACCCCTCTTTTTCTCCATTAAAGACCCCATCAATTTCATCAGGTGAAAAGAATCTATTGTAGAATTTAACACCCCCTATTTGACCTTTAAATTTGGTATTCATCTGAGGATCAAATCCAATGAAGAATGGGTTTCGTAAATCGTAACGTAGTAATGGATTATTGAAGGGGATAGGTTCACTAAGTTTTGTGTTTCTAACATTGTTGGATAATTCATTATCCAAATAACAATACATTAATTTATTCTCCGCATCAATTGACATTGTAATCTCAGTCCACATACCCTCGAAACGTTTAATCCAATTGTATATTGGGGTTCTCGACATGTCGAATAATTGGAATGTCATTGCTCTAGAGTTGTTAAACGATAACGAGTAATTGAATCCACCGGATTTTCTGAAGATAGGGTATTCCACAAACTTCCTATCCTTATCCCCGATCAACCATACAGGAATCTTATCCTCTTGTTGTTCCGCCTTGACCAAAATAGAAATCGTGTGATTCTTATTCAAATATTCCACGACCCTTCTGTTTGCGGGAATCTCAACATATGATGATTCACCATCTAAATTAATAACCGTTTTATTGGGGAAAGTCTTTAATATTTTACCCGTGGTATACCCCTCGTAGTATGCTCTCCAAAAAAGATCGTCATCTTCCATCCCCCAATCCCAATAGTCGTTTGAGTATCCATTGGTTCTTTCAACATGTTCCTTATTAAAAAGAATGACACCACCGAAGTATTGGTCATAACTCATGTCATAACCATACTTTGATAATTTAGTCGCAATGTGTATCGGGTGATTTTCAGGATATGAATAGTCACAAAATTCGTCATATGGTAACATATCAACATCGTGCCACGCAATGTAATCACATCCATCCTCAAACGCCCTCTTTGCCGCAATATTCTTCATTGCGCCTCTATTGAAGAGTTTATCATCCACTTGGTGGGCGACATAGAATTTATGGTCAATCCCCGCCCGTATTAGATGTTTACTTAAATGTGGGACCAATTTTCTAAGATGTTCCTCCCGATCCCTGTAGGGGATACAAATACCTAATTTGTGACTCATAGTTTTACTGTAATTTTCAAATAATCACCATAGTCTTCAACTGAATCAGTTTCAAATTCCAAGGTGTTTAACCCCTCCTCCGTAAAGTTGGTTAAGTTTTGTTTAACTAAATTGTTAAAGAAGATTTGATTATTTCTTGTTTCTTTATGTATCCAATTCTTTTCTATGGATGAATTGTTGTCATGATAAAGTTCTCGATAGATCCCATTTCTTCTTATTGGTTTCGGTATCGATGTTTGATGACTAACATAACCATCAGTTCTAATTTCACCACCACTCAATACCATATCGTTAGTATCCACGTTATGGTCATTGATACATAATGAGACAACGTCCATATCGAATTCAACCAATTCTTTATCTGAAACCGCACCAACATATAGATAACGATTACCTAAGTTTAGAACGTCACTTTCCATAGTCACGTCACCAACATACACACCATCCATAAAAAGGTCGATCCGTCTACCTCGTTTGGTTATTTTAAATGTTGCGGTTATGTCATCAATTACTTGTGTTGTAATCGAATATGGTTGTTTCTGATCATCAAAGATTTGGAAGAAATAACGATTAAATGAATTATAGAATAGTCCAATGTTATAACCCGGTATTGAGAAAATCGGATACTCATCATAATCTTTATTCTCGTCAAAGAATTTAGATTTAACCTTAGTTGTTATTTCGATTTCAAAATCGTTATCCAACATTTTAGGGTTGATCTCAATTTTAACATAATCGTCTTCTATTAATTCCACGTAAAATTCTGAGTAGTTGTTGATACCAAACTTCTCAACATCAAAAAATAACCCACCATGGGTTACTCTGTGAAATAAGTCGTCGTCTTCAAATCCCCAACCCCAATATTGATTAGAATAACCGTTAATACTTTTGAAGTCTTCGGAATCAAACATTGTAACCCCACCGAAGTATCTAAATAAAATGTCACCATCTTTATCCTCAACTTCAGAAATTAAACTGGTTGGGAATTCTGAATATGTGTAATCCCCCGTGATTGGGAGTAAGTCGACATCGTGAAAACATAGATATTCGTAACCCATTTTCATGGATAAATCCGCACCAATATTTAATAACTTACCACGATTAAATGGTCGGTTATCACCCTGTTCAACAACGAAAATTTTAAATTCGTTAATACCACAATTCGTCAAGTACTTTTTCATATACTTAACGAATGTCTTTAGGTGTGTTGGTCGATCTCTATACGGGACTATTATCGCCAGTGTCTTCATATTCTCTTTTTGGTCTATTCGATTCTCCAATTGTTTTTGCTTTACTTAATTCATAGAATTCATTTAAGTACCACTCGAGTCGTTGTGACCACGCCGCAGTATCTAGGTTATAAACGAAATCATTAATACCTTCCAAAGAGGTTGCGATTCGTTCGAGGGCATCTACACCTCGTTTGTTTAAATCTTCATTAGATGTTGCCATATCTGAGTCTTTTGTTTTTAATTAAGTTATTTTTTACATGTTCGAAGACCTTTTCCTCGGGACTATCCAATTCGACCTTCCATTCGGAATCTTCAACATAATTTTCAATTTCAGAAAGTTTGTGATCCATTAACTCAACCTCTTTATAGTATTCGTCATTTTCCTTACTAACCTCTTCCATTTTTTTATGGGTATCGTTAATATCAGATTCGATTGATTTGATTGTGAAATATTCCCCATCAACAATCGAGTTTCTATTAATTTCGACATCCTTTATTTGACTATAGAGTTCCTGCACTCGTTTTTGTAGTTCCTCCTCTATTTTTTTGATTTCAACGTAGTGATTCTCAATTTCCTCGTTTAATTTAGTTTCAGTATCACTAATGATGTCATAATGATCTCTAACTTGATCCCACATCTCGTTTATACTATTTGGGGATGTCTCTAAGAATTTAACATTATCATTAATCTTTTCGAATAATACTCTCTTATTCTCCTGAAGAGATAATTTCTCATCTTTAACCTCATCAGTCTTGAAAACAAAATCATAGATGTTCGAACTATTTAAGTTGGATTCAATGTATAATAGAAAGAGTGATGTTATTACTTTCCAATCCTCCGCATTGTATTCTACCGACTCTAACATGTCGGCAAAACCCTCTAATTTTTTAACTACGGGTTCGGTGAAGTCTATGTAACTATTTTGTACCATTCTGTATTGTTATCAAACTCAGTGTTGTTAAGTTTAGTATATTTTATGGAATTTAATCCGAATTTTTCTGTGTTTATCTTACCATCCAACAAATCTAGATAAGTTAATTTGTTTTCTATGATATCGGGATCATAAGTGTTTACCAACTCCTCGAATTTAAAACCAACCACATCAAATTGACCCTTTTTTCTGTTGGGTAGGTGAACTTCGGATGGTCTTTTTATTAAAACCCTATCATTTAAACCGACAGTTTTCACCACTCTCCATAATGTAACAGTATTATCTAATAATACGGATTCTTGACCGAAAAAACAAGGTTTTCCTAAATCTAACCAGTCACTTTCGATACCGTAGTAGTATTCTTTCCTAATTTGACTCTTATTTAGGGTCTTTCTAAATAATTTGAAGTCATATAGATTGATTGGTTCCGTATTTTCACTGTCACCTATTGATAAAATCTTATTTTCACTTCTAAATGGACCATCATAGGTGTCTGTTACCATCATTACACCATTATAAAAGATGGTGAGTCTCTTCTTTTTAAGGTCATGGGTGATGGTGTAGTGGTTTGTTGTTTGAAGGTCAATATCTTTTACATCCAATTGGAATAGTTTCCCGTCACCATCAAACATTTGTATAATCATTTGATTAACACAAGTAAAAATCTGTAAATCGAATCCGTTTAGGGTTCTAAAAATAATATTCTTATCTGTGGGTGTGAAATCTTCGTAATAAAAGAAGGAAACCGTAAAGTCTCCATTTAATTTTTCAGTTTGACCTGAACGAATAGATGCCGTTGGTCTTAGATTTAACTCTGACCCAAATCTTTGTGTTGATCTAACCTTTAGGTCACTTTTAAATAAATCTTTATTAGAATAATCATATCTTTTTTGAAGTGGTATGTTCTTTATCACACAACGATGTAATAAATCCAAATCAACATAACCCTTACCCCAATAATCATTTGAGAAACCATTAATTTTTTCAAACACATCTTTAGGGAAAAGGGTGACACCCCCAAAAAATTCTTGGTATGGGAGACCCGACTCATTGTTTTCTTTATTACCAAAGATCTGTACAGGTACCTCAGTAAAATAATATTCGGCATCGTCGTTAGTTGGTAAAAGATCGATATCGTGAAAACAAAAATAATCGTAGTCGTCCTTTATCTCGTTCACAATGGCGTTACAAAGTCGACCATAGTTAAATGGTCGATCATCTGACTGTTCCGCAACAAATATTTTATAGTCTATTTGTTTATTCGATAGAAACTCCACCATGTGGGGAAGGAACACATCCAGGTCTTCTCTCCTGTCTCTATATGGTACTATGATAGCTAACCTCATATACTAACGATTTCGTTTATAAGAGTACCCCAATTAGTGTATAAATTAAAATCGGGTTTATCGGCACGTTGAAATGAATACTCTTCATTTGATATGTCAACTCTAAAATTATTTCTTCTAAGTGAATCATACATCTCAAAGTATTCTTTTGAGTATGCGTAGTCTTGATTAATATCCGCAACTTTTTTAATTCTTTCTATTGATGTGGAATCCCATTTAAAATGGTGTACCTGTATTGAGTAATCATTGTATGGTGCTATGTTAGGGTGGTTCCACCCTTGCCATCTCCACGTGGTGTGACCATTAATTTTAGCATAATGTTGACCTGACGTAATCTCTACGGACCCTTTCATTAATGACACTTTATTTGGACACGCACCACTCATGGAATATCTAAAGAATCCCGCCATTGGATATTGTTCAAATATTGGTTTGTCTTCGGTTAATTCACTGAAGACACCGTCTTCTCCGATCCTATCGATAAACCCACCTCGTACTAAATTCCACTTATTTTCTTCACATGTTTTAATTAACGATCTGATGTCGTTATTTGGATATACTTGAAATTCATCAATATCCGCAACTACCCACCAATCATTCTTATGTTTATTTTTAATCATATTGTAAAGTATTGTGACTTTTTCCCAATCGAATAATCTATCCCTTACAATCTTAATGATTTTACATTTTTTGTATTCTTGAATGATTGTTTTTGACCTATTTAAGATTCTAGGTGACGCTTCAGATTCGTATACCACAAAATTAATTTCATCTACCACATCGTAGTAGTGATTAATGAAATGTCGTAACAACTCATGTCCATGACCTAAAACACAAACTAATCTAATCATAATAATGAGATTCCTCCCCGTTTTTCTATTTTTGTTATTATTTCTTTGGCCCCATAATATTTTATAGCCTTATTTTTCATCATCTTTAAAAAGTGTGGAGATTCCTTATATGGTGAACAAAGATGTGTATGTCCACCAAAGTTATAATCAACCAATTCCCTCACATTAAAAGGAAAATCTTGTTTAAGAAATGTCTTAAGTTTTTTCCCGTTAATTACGAACGTACTACTCACACCTTCATCTAAAATTTTAAATGGTGTGGTTTCAGTAAATGACATTATAGAGACGTTGAATTTAAAATCCTCATTAAGATCTTTAATTTTACTCTCTTCATCTTTGTCGTCTATTAATCTCATCATCGGAAACGTAATAAGTTGTTCCAAAATACATGAATTATAGTGGAAGTTTAATTCCCAAGTTTCCCTATTCTCTTCATAAATTTTTAATATTGCAGTTGCAGTATTGGAAATGAGTTTATAGTCGTATCCCCCGAAAATGTTAAAGTTAGGGATATAATCAATGTTCACTTTTTCCTGTAACTCATAAGGTAATAGATGTGGATACCTGTGTAACGTATCGAAATAAGAATGGAACCAACCTAAGATTTGCGAATCCCATCTAATTTTCAAGAGGTCATTTAATTGGGGTCTATCTCGTTGAACTAACGCAACAACATCACTACGTATTTCGTCAAAGTAACTGATAAAGTTAAAATCGGGATGTGAATATATGACACGATAA
>Ga0102830_1000226_pt1 | contig 27105 bp, 24 predicted proteins | sample ColrivemetaGS703_FD_84511 | JGI IMG/M metagenome (GOLD analysis project Ga0102830, IMG submission 84511) | Estuarine microbial communities from the Columbia River estuary - Freshwater metaG S.703 | ecosystem: Environmental > Aquatic > Marine > Intertidal zone > Estuary | place: USA: Columbia...
ACCGTACCTCACCCAAAAATGTTGTTGCGAAAATTCGTACTGGTCCCTTTGGCAGAAATTGCACCTACATTTTTTCATCCGATTGAGAGAAAGCAACTAACTTTTTGTTTACAAAGCTGTGAAGATGCTTCTGAAATTGTAAACACAGCCATTCAATTAATACGTCCAATTCCGATAGTTGAGAAGTACAATTATATCGCCATTGAAGGAAATATTGGTGCAGGAAAAACGACTTTAGCCAAAATGATGTCTGATGAATTCAATGCAAAAATAATTTTAGAACGTTTTGCTGATAATGCATTTCTCCCAAAATTCTATGAAGATAAAGAACGTTTTGCTTTTCCTTTGGAAATGAGTTTTTTAGCTGATAGATACCAACAATTGAGTGATGATTTGGCGCAATTAGATTTATTCAAAAACCTAATTGTATCTGATTATTACATTTTTAAATCCTTGATTTTTGCTCAAATTACACTTCAAAAAGAAGAATATTTACTGTACAGAAGAATGTTTGACATCATGTATAAAGAGATTACGAAACCTGATTTATATGTGTATTTGTATCAAAATACGTCAAGACTTTTACAAAATATCAAGAAAAGAGGCAGAGAATATGAACAAAATATTGAAGAAAATTATTTGCAAAAAATTCATGATGGGTATAAGAATTTTATCAATACACAGCAAGAGCTAAATGTACTTGTCATTGATGTTTCTGAAATTGATTTTGTGAATGTACCTGAAGATTATCAGTCAATTATCAATGAAATAAAAAAAGGATAAACTACTTTTTGAGATCTAGTTTTTCTGCAAAATACTCGCAAAAATCACGCATGGTTGCACTCATTTTTAAATCATTTGTTGCGCGCTCATAAGTATCTGCCATAGAAACCAACGTTTGATGATAAAATTGTTTCATCTCGTCAATTGGCATATCTTTTGTCCACAGATCCATGCGCAACGTATCTTTTTGTTTATGATCCCAAACCGAAATCATTACGGCTTTTGAAGGCTCATTTTCAATTCCACCATCTTTTGCTGTCCAAGAAATATTTTCAGGAATCTTATTTTCATCTAAATTTATGTGAAAAATCACCTCTGAATTGTGTGTAATTGCCATTATTTTTTAGGTTTATATTTTGACTGATTGAATAATTCTGTTGCGTCTATTTTCAAAAATTCTTCCAAAGATACATCATTATGTTTCAAATACGATTGTACGATTTGCCATCCCAACCAAACTCCAATTTTTCCAGGTGATAAATTGTCTTGTTCCATATAAAATTTTGAAAAAGGCGCCTCTTCTAAAAATCGTTTGTTGAGATTGGTTTCAGTACTGAAAAGTAATTTATTCTCCATGAAATACGCCCAAATCTGAGCTTCATTTTCAACAGCCCATTGCCATTTTTCTTTGGAATATCCCATTTTTTCTACCTCAGAAATTGATGGTAAATACCAATCTAGTAATGCCATTTTTTTTCCTTCATGCACCATTTTTGCAATAAAAATTCGATTGTTTGTTGGCAGAATTTGTTGATTTATAAAGGCTTCTGCAACTGCAACAATCAAGTGTTCTTTGGTATTATTATATTTGATATAATTAGGAAAATCAGCATAAAATGGGTGGTTTTTGCCTAAAAAAACATCCAAAGAAATTAACAGTAAACTGTCTGCGTAAATCACTCGACTTTCATAATCAATATTTGATTGAATTGTAACTACATTTGGCGCTTTGAAGGTTGGATTGTAATACTTTACATACTTAAAAAAAGAGGTTAATTGCTTCTCAACATCTGAAAAATCCTGATAATTTTTTTGAATTTCTTTGAATAATTCTTGTTCTTGTGTATCTGCAATTTTCGCCAAAGAAATGCTATCAGAAAACGACTCAGGAAATAAATATGGATAGGTTGTTTTCAATCTGGGCAATGACTCTTTAGTTGCTGTATAAAAATCTAAATCAAAACGTTTAATTTCGAAATAAATCGGAATTTTTGAAACATCAAGAGTTGATTTTTTTTGAGTATTGCATGAAAAAAATACACACAAAATCATCAAAAAAGCCTTAGTAAATCTCATATTCTTTGTATCTTAGTCATTCAAAATTAAGAGCTGTAAAAATACTAAAATAGTTTATCAATGAACACAAAAAAAGTAGCAACACATATTGTAGATTGGTTAGAGAATTATGCGAAAACAGGAAAATTAAATGGTTTTGTAATCGGAGTTTCAGGCGGGATAGACTCAGCGGTAACCTCTACGCTATGTGCTAAAACTGGCTTACCCACTTTGTGTTTAGAAATGCCCATTCACCAAGCAGTAAGTCAAGTAAATAGAGCTAAAAATCATATTGATTGGCTAGAAAAAAATTATAAAAATGTTTCTAGAATTACCATAAATCTGACACCGGTTTTTGATAGTTTGGTTGCTGCTTTACCAAAAGTCAACAACGAAGAAAGCCGATTTATGTCTTTAGCAAACACAAGAGCGCGTTTAAGAATGACAACCTTGTATTATTTTGCAGCTTTACATGGCTATTTAGTAGCAGGAACTGGAAATAAAGTTGAAGATTTTGGAGTTGGATTTTACACAAAATATGGAGATGGAGGTGTGGATTTAAGTCCAATTGCTGATTTAATGAAATCGGAAGTATATGAAATAGCCAAAGATTTTGGAATCCATCAAGATATTATAAAAGCTCCACCCACAGACGGTTTATGGGGTGATGACAGAACAGATGAAGATCAAATTGGTGCTTCTTATAATGAACTTGAATGGGCAATGAATATGCAAGAACAAGGAAAAACAATAGCTAATTTTATAGGGAGAGAAAAAGATGTGTTCTCGATTTATATTCGATTAAACACCATAAATCAGCATAAAATGCAACCTATTCCCGTTTGTGAAATACCTAAAAACTTAAAATAAATTTATAAAAAAGACCTTTATTTTAAAAATGAAGATTTTTTTTTAAGAGATTAGCAGCAATCATCGCTTTTTTGATTCAGATGTAAGTACGTCTTTTAGACCCACTTGAAATTTCGTATTTTTTTAAAAATTTATAGGAGTCTTTTCATAATGCAATAAAATTCATTTTCTTCGAGTGAGTTTAGAAAAAAACTCAATTTATACATTAAAATAGGGGGTTTCAATATTTATTTACACTGAAAAAATTGTAAATAAAATATTAAACAAATTTTAGACAACCCTATTTAATTTCTCAGAAAGCCTAATTCTTAATGAGTTATAGTTCATAATTTCTTCTATTTCTTCTTTTGAATATTCTTTTTCTTTGATTGCTTTTTCTTTCAAAAGTTTATCAATCAATATTCTTCTAATATTGTAAATAGAATCTGTTACCGCTTTTGTCAACACTTCTTTGGCACCTGTAACAAAGATATTTTTTCTTTCCCATTGACTAAGTTGGTATTTTTCTTCATCCATTAAAATTGAAGTTACTGAGGAAGAAATATTTGTATTGGAATGATTGATTAACTTGTCAATTTCTAATGCTTCAGATTGATTAATTTGATAAATTATTTCGTTGTAGATTTCTTTAAAAATAGGATTTGTAAACTCGATTTCATCATCATGAAGATGTAAATATATTTCTGCAGAAACTTCGTTTTTATATGTTTTTTGAGTTTTTATTTCCCTTCCATTTTCATCGAAATGAGTTATATCATCAATAAAATCAACCTCTTCATTACCATATAGCAATAATAATTTGATAATTTCTTTTTCTAAAATTTCAAGCTGATCAACTTCTTTTAATTGTATATCTTGCCTTTTTACAATTTCAAAAGTCTTTTTTTCTTCTTGATATTTTTTCGATTCTTCGGTATTGGTCTTCGCTATTAATTGTGCCAATTCACTAAACAATATCCGTTCAGAAATTTCCATTATTTGAGAACACTCTTGCACGTATACCTCCCGTTGAATGGCATCAGGAATTTTGGAAATACTAGTAACTATATCTCTAATTAATCCTGCCTTTTTTACAGGATCATTTTGAGTATCCTCTAACAAGAGTGATACTTTAAAATTAATAAAATCTTGAGCAGCAGTATCTAAAAATTCTTTTAATTCACTATCAGAATGGGATTTTGCAAAACTATCAGGATCTTCACCATCAGAAAACTGAACTACTTTTACGTTCATTCCCTGCTCTAAAATTAAATCAATTCCGCGAATAGAAGCTCTAATTCCTGCTGCATCACCATCAAAAAGTACCGTAATATTTTTGGTCAATCTACTTATTAATCGGATTTGATCGGGAGTTAAAGCAGTACCTGAAGAAGCCACTACATTTTCAATTCCTGATTGATGAAATGAAATAACATCAGTATAGCCTTCCACCAAAAAACAGTTATCTTGTTTAGCAATTTCTTTTTTTGCTTGATAGATTCCGTATAAAATTTTACTCTTGTGATAAATATCACTTTCTGGAGAGTTTAGATATTTTGCCGATTTTTTATCAGCTGTTAAGATTCTACCTCCAAAACCTAAAATTCGTCCAGACATAGAGTGAATTGGAAACATCACACGTCCTTTAAATCGGTCAAATTGCTTGTCATCTTTTACAATGGTAAGTCCTGTAGATTCTAAATATTTCAATTGATATCCTTTAGAAATTGCGGCATTTGTAAAAGAACCCCATTCATCTAAACAGTAACCTAAATCAAATTTTTTAATCGTTTCGTCACGAAAACCACGCTCTTTGAAATAACTCAATCCAATGGCTTTCCCTTGATTTGTATGTAACATTGTGCTGTGAAAAAAATCTTTTGCGAAATTAGACACCAAAAACATGCTTTCACGTTCGTTTATTTGTTCCTTTTCTTGATTGGTTTGGGCAATTTCTTCAATCTCAATATTGTATTTTTTTGCTAACCATTTTAAGGCTTCTGGATAGGTATAATGTTCATGTTCCATCAAAAAAGAGATGGCATTACCTCCTTTTCCAGTAGAAAAATCTTTCCAGATTTGCTTTACTGGAGACACCATAAATGATGGTGATTTTTCGTCCGTAAAGGGACTCAATCCCTTAAAATTACTTCCTGCTTTTTTAAGTTGCACAAACTCGCCAACAACTTCTTCTACTCTTGCTGCTTCAAAAACGCGATCTATGGTACTTCTAGAAATCATGAATTGGGTTAACTAAAACGGAAAACAAATATATGAATTCACAAACTTGTTTTGAGAAATTAAAATGAAATAAAAAAACCTCATCAAATAAATTAATGAGGTTTTGAATATTGAATTTTAAACCTTGAATTGGTTTATGATGCAGCTCTTAATTTTTTTAGAGTAGCTATTGATAATTTAGATTCAGCATATTCTTTGCTTACTTGAAATTCTTTTTCATTAGAACTTGGCAAATCGAACATGGCATCTGTAAAAATAGCTTCGCACAAAGAACGCAATCCTCTTGCACCTAATTTATAGGTGATTGCTTTATCAACAATGAAATTTAATGCTTCTTCAGCTATTGTAAAATCAACATCATCCATTGCAAACAATTTTTGATATTGCTTGATAATTGAATTTTTAGGTTCTGTTAAAATTGCACGTAATGCTTTTGCATCGAGAGGATTCATAAAAGTTAAAACGGGTAATCGCCCAATAATTTCAGGGATTAAACCGAATGATTTTAAATCAGAAGGTGTGATGTATTTTAATAAGTTTTCTTGGTCAATACCATCTTCATCTAAAGATGCGCTAAAACCAACAGCTTGCATATTTAGACGTTTACTGATGTTTCTTTCAATTCCTGAAAATGCACCTCCCGCAATGAATAAAATATTTTTAGTATCAACTTCCGTAAACTTTTGTTCTGGGTGTTTTCTTCCTCCTTGTGGAGCTACATTTACCACTGTCCCTTCTAGTAATTTTAATAAAGCTTGTTGCACACCTTCGCCAGAAACATCTCTAGTTATTGATGGATTGTCTCCTTTTCTGGCAATTTTATCAATTTCATCAATAAAAACAATACCTTTTTCTGCTTTTGCAACATCGTAATCTGCTGCTTGCAACAATCTGCTTAAAATGCTTTCTACATCTTCACCAACATAACCAGCTTGTGTTAACACAGTTGCATCGACAATTGCAAAAGGAACATTCAACATTCGTGCAATAGTTTTTGCAACTAATGTTTTTCCTGTACCAGTTTCACCTACTAAAATGATGTTGCTTTTTTCTATTTCCACATCATCATTGGTATCTTTTTGCAACAATCTTTTATAATGATTGTATACAGCTACAGACATTGATCGTTTTGTTTCTTCTTGACCTATGATGTATTGGTCTAGAAATTGTTTTATTTCTTGTGGTTTTTTTACGGTAAGTGTTTTTGAAAGCTTGCTTTTTTTGGTTTGTAAAATTTCTTCTTTTACAATTCCATGAGCTTGTTCAATACATTGATCACAAATATGGGCATCCATCCCTGCAATTAATAAATCTGTTTCCGATTTTTTTCGTCCACAAAAAGAGCACTCTAAATTATCTTCTTTTGCCATTTTTTTGATTTTGGCTTGTAGCTTTTTGCTGTTAGTTATTATAATTTTCTTTCTAAAACTTCATCAATCATTCCATATTCTCTTGCTTCATAAGATTTCATCCAGTAATCTCTATCAGAATCTTTCTGAATTTTATCAAAAGGCTGACCTGAATGAAAAGAAATGATGGAGTATAATTCATCTCTTAATTTAATAGTTTCTTTGATGGTTATCTCCATATCCGAAACTTGACCTTGAGTTCCACTCATTGGCTGATGAATCATTACTCTTGAATGTGGTAATGCCGAACGTTTTCCTTTTGCTCCAGCACACATTAAAACTGCACCCATTGAAGCTGCCATTCCTGTGCAAATCGTAGCAACATCAGGTTTTATAAACTGCATAGTGTCATAAATTCCTAAACCTGCATACACTCCTCCGCCTGGAGAATTGATGTAAATAGAAATGTCTTTACTTGCATCTACACTTTCTAAAAAAAGTAATTGCGCTTGAATAACATTTGCGACCTGATCATTGATTCCTGTTCCTAAAAATATAATTCTGTCCATCATCAAACGTGAAAAAACATCCATTTGAGTGATGTTCATTTGACGTTCTTCCATAATATAAGGTGTCAAACTACTTGTTATTTGCGAGAAATAAGTGCTGCTTATTCCTTTTTGTTTAGTGGCGTATTTTTCAAATTCTTTTGCGAAATCCATTGTTATGAAGTGTTTTAATTTACTATACAAAGATACTAACTATTCTCTTTATGTTGGTAATTTGATAGTCTAATTGAAAAAAAACCTGAATTTAAAAATTCAGGTTTTTATTTTTTCAAAAAATTTAACTCTTTTAAAGATGTTTTTAATGATATGCTTCTTTGATAAAATCTTCGTAAGAAATTTCTTTCGTATCAAATGTCATGTTTTCTTTATAGAAAGCCAACAATTTTTGGCTGATTACTTGAGTCTGTAATTTTTGAGCTTCGTCTTTGTTTTGCAAAATTCTGCCTGCAATGTCTTCCAATTCTTTTTCTTCTGGATCTAAGTTTCCGAATTGTGCCATCTGCATGCGAATAAAACCTTTCGTGTAATCAACTAATTCAGCATAATCAATGCGAATTTCGTTGTCTTTTAAGATTTTTCCTTCAATCAATTGATAACGCAATCCTTTTTCTGATTTGTTATATTCTTCAATTGCCTCCTCTAAAGTCAATGCTTTTTCACCTGCGGTTTGCAACCATTTTTGTAAAAATGCAACTGGTAAATCGAATTTTGTATTTTCTATTAAATACTCAATTGTTTCATTCAAAAATTGCTGATCCGCTTGTTGTTGGAATTGTTTTTCAGCATCTTCTTTTATTTTTTCTCTCAATTCAGTAGCCGTTGTTACGCTCCCGTCAGCAAATAATTTATCAAATAATTCTTGATCTAAATCCGCCAAATCTGTTTTGGTGATGTCTTCAATTGTCATAGAAATTGTGATGTCTAATCCATGGATAATATCATGAGAAACACCTAATAAATGTTGTAATCTGTGCTCGTCTTCAAATAAATCTTTGGTTTCTAGAGAGACAACATCACCTAATTTTGCACCAATCAACACATTTTGTTGACTTTTTAATTCACTAATTCTGAATGTTGATTTTTTATTGATTTCTTTTTCTTCATTAACAAAAGTGGCTGTCACGTTTGCTCCTTCAATAATTTCATCCAAAGAACTCATTTTACCATAACGCGCTTGAATATTTTGAACTTCTTCATCAATCAAAGAATCTGTTGCAATAATTTTTTTCATTACAACCTTTTTTTTGGCCTTTAAATCAATGTCAAATTGTGGTGCTAAACCTAATTCAAATTCGAAAGAAAAAGTAGCTGCATCCCAATTAAAATCATCTTTGATTCTCGGCAATGGATTTCCTAAAATATCTAATTTTTCCTCATTTATAAACTTATTCAAAGCGCTTTGAAGCAATTTATTTACTTCATCAATCATTACAGATTTTCCATATTGCTTTTTGATCAATCCCATTGGAACTTGGCCTTTTCTGAATCCCGGAATATTGGCTTTTTTGCGATAATCAGTCAACATTTTGTCTACTTTCTCTTGATAATCTGTTGCTTCAATATCAACTTTTACCACTGCATTTAAGGCGTCTAAATTTTCTTTTGTAATATTCATTAGTTCTATTTCTCTAGTTCTTAAAAAATCGAGTGCAAAATTAATCAATTTTATTGATGCTACAAAGGTTTAAATTATTCAATTTGAGTTGAATTCATTCTTAAAATTATTCCAAAAAAAGAAAGTATTTCTATGAACACATTTTTAGAGATTTAAAAAAAATCCTTAATTTTGCACAACTTTTATCCTCAATTTAAGAAGGATTTACTAAAAAGTAATCAAAAATGCACTACAAAAGAATCCTTTTAAAATTGAGTGGAGAAGCCTTAATGGGTGATCGCAATTACGGAATTGACCCAAAACGTCTTTCAGAATATGCTAAAGAAATTAAAAAAGTTGTTGATAAAGGCATTGAAGTTGCCATTGTGATTGGAGGAGGAAATATTTTTAGAGGTGTCGCTGGGGCAAGTAATGGTATGGATCGTGTTCAAGGAGATCACATGGGAATGTTGGCAACGTGTATCAATGGTTTGGCTTTACAAAGCGCATTAGAAGCGGAAAATGTGTTTACACGATTACAAACTGCACTCGAAATAAAAGAAGTAGCTGAACCATATATCCGCAGAAAAGCAATCAGACATTTAGAAAAAGGTCGAGTTGTAATTTTTGGTGCAGGAACTGGAAATCCTTATTTTACTACAGATACAGCTGCTGTTTTAAGAGCGATCGAAATTGATGCTGATGCGATTTTAAAAGGAACTAGAGTTGATGGTGTGTATGATGCTGATCCTGAAAAGTTTAAAAATGCTATTAAATTTGAAAATATCACCTTCAAAGATGTTATAGAAAAAGGATTGAAAGTGATGGATATGACCGCATTTACATTGAGCGAAGAAAACAACTTGCCTATTATCATTTTTGACATGAATAAAACAGGAAACTTGTTAAAATTGGTTTCTGGAGAAAAAATAGGAACATTGATTAATATTTAAACAATAATTTTTTTTTAAGTTACAGAAATAATGAACGAGGAAGTAGATTTTATACTAGATACTGCAAAAGAAGCCATGGATAGTGCTATTGCGCATTTGGAAAAAGAATTTCGTGCCATCAGAGCTGGAAAAGCAACTCCTGCAATGTTAGGAACTGTTTTAGTTGACTATTATGGTTCGCAAACACCTTTATCGCAAGTTGCTAGTGTAAGCACACCTGATCCAAGGACATTAACGATTCAACCTTGGGAAAAAAACATGCTTCAAGTAATTGAAAAAGCAATTCAATTGGCAAATTTAGGTTTCAATCCTATGAATAATGGAGACGTTATCATGATAAACGTTCCACCATTAACGGAAGAACGAAGAGTGGGACTGACAAAACAAGCAAAAGCAGAAGCAGAACATGCAAAAGTTGGTATTAGAAATGCGAGAAAAGATGCCAATAATGACATCAAAAAATTAGATGTTTCTGAAGATTTGAAAAAAATTGCGGAAGATGACGTTCAAAAATTGACAGATGCTTACGTAAAAAAGATTGATGATATCTTGGTTGTGAAAGAAAAAGAAATCATGACTGTCTAGTTAAAATCTTTACAAATCATATTTTAAAGAGTGTTTTTTTTAACACTCTTTTTTGTTTTTAATCGCAAAGACAATTAGTTACCTTTGCATAAATTTTTTAAATGAATTTCTGGACAAAAGTTGCGGGTATCATTTTAAGAAACCGTTACTTGGTTTTATTAATAATTGCCATCATCACAGGTTTATTAGCTTCACAAATAAAGTATATGAAATTTTCATATACCGAAGCAAACTTACTTCCTGAGAACCATGAGGTAAATCTTGAATACAATACCTTTTTAGAAATTTTTGGGGAAGAAGGAAATTTAGTGATTCTTGGAATTAAAGATTCTTCTGTTTTTTCTCCAAAAAAATTCAATGCTTGGAATCATTTGATTGACAATTTTGAAGATTTAGAAGAAGTTGATTTTACACTCTCTATTTCTGATATTCAGAAATTAAAAGCTGATAGAAGTAAACGAAAATTTGTCTTAGAACCTTTATTTGAAGATGATCCAAAAACTAAAGAAGAAGTTCTAGCCATCAAAAAACAACTTTTTGAGAAATTACCTTTTTACGATAATTTATTGTTCAATAAAAATACAGGAACTTTACAAACAGCTATTTATATCAAAAAGGAGTTGATTAATACGCCTGTCCGTAGAGATTTTATTTTCAATAAACTGATTCCTGTCGTAGAACAATTTGAAAAAGAACACGAAGTTGATGTTCGCATTTCTGGAATGCCTTACATCCGAACGCTGAATTCTCAAAATATTCAAGATGAAATTTTACTGTTTGTTTTAGGAGCTTTACTGATTACAGCCGTTATTTTCTTTTTCTTTTTTAGATCCTATAGAGCCACTTTTATTACGCTTCTAGTAGTATTGATTGGCGTTACTTGGGCATTTGGTTTTATTGGTTGGTTCCGTTTTGAAGTGACTGTTTTATCAGCATTAATTCCGCCATTAATTATTGTTATTGGAGTACCAAATGCTGTTTTCTTGATCAATAAATACCAACAAGAAATTAAAAAACATGGCAATCAAGCAAAATCTTTGCAACGTGTAATTACCAAAATCGGAAATGCAACTTTGATGACAAACATCACCACTGCTGCTGGTTTTGCAACTTTTGTATTTGTAAAAAGTGACTTATTAAGAGAATTCGGAATTTTAGCATCCGTCAACATTGTAAGTATTTTTATTTTAGCATTATTGATTATTCCGATAATTTACAGTTTTATGCCACTTCCAAAAAAGAAACATTTGAATCATTTGGAACGCAAATGGATTGAAAATGTAGTGGATTGGATGGAAAAAACGGTACGTGATTATCGAATTGGCATTTATTTTACTTCTGTAATTATCATTATTTTTGGAATTATTGGCGTGTATCAAATTCGTGTTTCAGGAAGTTTGATTGAAGATATGCCAAAAAGTATGGGTTTTTATAAAGACATCAAGTTTTTTGAAAACGAGTTTGGTGGCATTATGCCTTTAGAAATTTTGATTGATACTAAAAAAGAAAAAGGTGTCATGAAATTGTCCACCTTAAAAAAGATGGAAAAAATCAATGAAACAATTGAAACTTTTCCTGAATTATCAAAACCAATATCAGTAGTAAATTTGGTAAAATACTCTAAACAAGCTTACTACCAAGGAAATCCAAAATACTATCAATTACCTACAAGCCAAGAACAAAATTACATTTTTGCTTACACCAAAAACTCAAGTAATGATACCGGAATGCTAAAAAGTTTTGTAAATTCTACAGGTCGTTATGCACGAATTACGACTTTTATGAAAGATATTGGGACAGAAAAAATGGATGACATTCAAGAAAGAATCCAAACAGTTATTGATAAAGAATTTGACAAAGAAAAATACACTGTAAGTTTGACAGGAAAAGCGTTGGTTTTTATTAAAGGAACCAATTATTTGATTAATAATTTAGTACTTTCATTATCATTAGCAATTGTGCTTATTTCCATTTTTATGGCATGGATGTTTCGTTCGCCACAAATGATTTTAATTTCATTACTGCCCAATATTTTGCCATTATTAATTACAGCTGGATTGATGGGCTTTTTTGATATTCCAATTAAACCATCAACTATTTTAGTTTTCAGCATTGCTTTCGGAATTTCGGTAGATGATACCATTCACTTTTTGGCAAAATATCGACAAGAATTGATAGCCCATAATTGGCGTATAAAACCTTCTGTTTTTGCAGCTTTGCGTGAAACCGGGGTAAGTATGTTTTATACATCTATTGTGCTATTTTTTGGATTTTTAGTATTTACATTGTCTAGTTTTGGAGGCACAATTGCTCTAGGAGGTTTGGTTTCTATAACATTGTTATTTGCGATGGTTTCAAACTTATTGTTGTTGCCATCATTATTATTAACTTTTGAAAAGAAAATAGCCAATAAAAAGATATTTAAAGAACCTGCAATGGAAATTATTCCTGTAGAAGATGAAAAAATAGAAGACTAAAATTATCTCGATTATTAAAAGTTGAACTATTGTATTCTTAATGCAAAAAAGTATCTTTACACTCATCTCAGAAAAATTATATTTTACATCCATCAAATTGATAAAAAATGACAGAAAAGAGCGTTGTTGAAATTTTAAATTCAGCTATTATTTCTCAAGAAATTGTACTTAAAGGTTGGGTTAGGACTTTTAGAAGCAATCGTTTTATTGCTTTGAATGATGGTTCTACCATCAAAAATATTCAATGTGTAATTGACTTTGAAACCACTCCTGAAGAAACATTAAAAAGAATTACAACAGGAGCTGCCATTGCTGTAAAAGGTGATGTAATTGAAAGTCAAGGCAAAGGACAATCTGTTGAAATTCAAGTTTCTGAAATTGAAATTTTAGGAGATTCAAATCCTGAAGAATATCCAATTCAACCTAAAAAACACAGCTTTGAGTTTTTAAGAGAAAATGCTCATTTACGAACAAGAACCAATACTTTTGGAGCAGTAATGCGTGTTCGTTCTAAACTATCATTTGCTGTTCATACCTATTTTCAAGAAAACGGTTTTAACTATGTTCATACGCCTATTATAACAGGATCAGATGCAGAGGGTGCAGGAGAAATGTTTCGCGTAACGACTCTTCATCCTTCAAAAGCACCATTAACAGAAGATGGAAACATAGATTATTCTAAAGATTTCTTCGGAAAAGAAACAAATTTAACAGTTTCTGGTCAATTAGAAGCAGAAGCGTATGCCATGTCTTTAGGAAAAGCGTACACTTTTGGACCAACTTTTAGAGCCGAAAATTCAAATACAACCAGACATTTAGCAGAGTTTTGGATGATTGAACCCGAAGTTGCTTTTATGGATTTGGAAGGTAATATGGATTTGGCAGAAGATTTTATCAAATCGGTTTTGAAATACATCTTAAAACATTGTACAGATGATTTAGAATTTTTGAATCAACGTTTGTTAGATGAGGATAAAACAAAACCTATGATCGAACGAAGTGAAATGAGCTTGTTAGAAAAATTACATTTTGTGATTGATAACAATTTTAAACGTGTTTCTTATACAGAAGCGATTGATATTTTAAGAAATTCTTCCCCAAATAAAAAGAAAAAATTTCAATATCCAATCAACGAATGGGGTGCTGATTTACAATCAGAACATGAGCGTTTTTTAGTAGAAACTCACTTCAAATGTCCTTTAATTTTATACGATTATCCTGCAAATATCAAAGCATTTTACATGCGTTTGAATGATGATGGAAAAACAGTTCGGGCCATGGATGTGCTATTTCCTGGCATTGGAGAAATTGTTGGAGGAAGTCAAAGAGAAGAGCGTTTTGATGTATTAGTTGCAAAAATGAAAGCGCTTGGCATTGAAGAAGAAGAGTTGTGGTGGTATTTAGATTTACGAAAATTTGGTACTGCAGTTCATTCAGGTTTTGGTCTAGGCTTTGAAAGATTGGTTCAGTTTTCAACAGGAATGAGCAACATTCGCGATGTAATTCCATTTCCAAGAACGCCTCAAAATGCTGATTTTTAAGCTTCAAAAATAACTTTATAAAAACAATCGTCATTCCTCAAATAATGGCGATTTTATTTTTGTCTTAATTATTATCTTTGTCTTTATGTTAAAGCAAAGTTTACAATTCAAACTCCAACAAAAATTATCTCCACAACAAATCCAGTTGATGAAGTTGATTCAATTACCTACGCAAGCATTTGAAGAGCGATTGAAACAAGAATTGGAAGAAAATCCTGCTCTTGATGACAGAAAAGAAGAAACTGATAATTACGATGACGATTTGTCAAATGAGTATGAGGATGATATTGGTGCCGAAAAAATAAATGCTGATGACATCAATATTGATGAGTATTTGAGTGATGATGAAGTACCAAGTTATAAAACTCATGCAAACAATTATTCAGCAGATGATGAAGAAAAAAATGTGCCTTACGAAGCAGGAATCAGTTTTCATCAGTCATTGAAAAATCAATTAAACACCTTTCGTTTAACGGATGATGAATTTACTATTGCTGAATATTTAGTAGGCAGCATTGATGATAGTGGTTATATCAGAAGAGAAATTATTGATTTGGTAGATGATTTGGCTTTTTCAGCAAATGTCTTTACAACCGAAGAAAAAGTAATTCAAATATTAACATCTGTAGTTCACAATTTAGATCCAATTGGCATTGGCGCAAGAGATTTAAAAGAGTGTTTGATTATTCAATTAAAATCAAAAGAAACTAATAAAATAAGAACTTTAGCGATTAATATTTTAGAAAATGCTTTTGATCATTTTGTAAAAAAACACTACGAGAAACTGCAAGAGAAATATGAAATTTCTGAGGAAGAATTGAAATTAATCAATACAGAAATTTCAAAATTAAATCCAAAACCCGGAAGTTCATATTCAGGAAACAATAAATTTGCAGAACAAATTGTACCTGATTTTTCGATCAAAATTATTGATGGAGAACTAGAATTAACGTTGAATTCTAGAAATGCTCCTGAATTGCATATTTCTAAAGAATATAGCAATATGATGAAAGGATATCAAGAAGCTACTACAAAAAGTCAGTCACAAAAAGATGCTGTGTTTTTTATCAAGCAAAAATTAGATTCCGCAAAATGGTTTATTGATGCCATCAAACAACGCCAACAAACATTATTGGTGACCATGAATGCGATTATGCATTATCAGTACGAATATTTTTTAACGGGTGATGAGCGCAAATTAAAACCAATGATTTTAAAAGATATTGCTGACCAAATCAACATGGATATTTCTACAGTTTCTAGAGTTGCAAACAGCAAATATGTTAATACTCCTTATGGAACAAAATTGATTAAAGAATTCTTTTCAGAATCTATGAAAAATGATCAAGGTGAAGATATTTCTACCAAAGAAATTAAAAATATTTTACAAACTGTTATTGCTGAAGAAAATAAAAAAAGACCGCTAACTGACGAAAAATTAACCGAAATACTAAAAGAAAAAGGGTATCCCATTGCCAGAAGAACGATTGCAAAATATAGAGAACAATTAGATTTGCCTGTTGCACGTTTACGAAAAGAAATTTTGTGAAAATCCCTCAATTTATATCTGCACTATTACATCCAATTGTTATTCCTACTGTTGGGCTGATGCTTTACTTTTTAGTATCACCCATAAATTTTGAAAGTACTCAGAAATTAGGTGTTTTAAGTGTGGTATTTATAGTCACCTACATCATTCCTTTATTGATATTAGTCCTTTTTAAAAAATTAAAACTGATCGAATCTTATAAAACTGAGACAATTCATGATAGAAAATTACCCGTAGCTATTATGCTGTTGGTTTTTTATTTGCTTGGAAATACCTTGCATTATATCCAAAATTTTAATGAAATCTCTTTGCTTTTTTATGCAACATCCTTAGGATTGGTAATAGTATATATTTTGTTCCATTTTCAAATAAAAGCGAGTATTCACCTTCTTTCATTCGGAATTTTTATAGGTTTTTTTATGGTGTTAAGTAGTATTCACTATCAATCATATATATTGATTATCATGCTTAACTTATTGATTTCAGGAATTGTAGCCTCTGCCAGATTATACCTGAATGCCCACAAACCAAAAGAGATTTATATTGGATTTTTTATTGGCGTAGTTGCTCCAATAATTACCTATTGTATTTTATAAAATATAAAATATCAATCCAAACTTCAAAATACTAGTATCAACAGATTCTGTATTGATAGTTGCATTTTTAAAAATCGGGGTTAAATTATAAAAAACATGAAGGTTTATGACATCATAACCAACAGAAAATGTTATTCCATATTGAAAATTGTTATAAGCTGAAATATTTTTGTAAGAAAAATGAGTTCCATTTTCTTCAAATCGAAAGGTATTTGAAAAATTGTAAAGGAACTTCACTCCTGTATAAATTCGCCAAAAATCATACTTTAAAGCGTTAGAAGTTCGCCAACGAAATTCCAAAGGAAACTCTAAATTATGTGTAGTGAAAATATTCGAATTTAAATTTGCAGAATCACTAAATACAGTTGTATTATTTATTTCTTGAACTTTTAAATCATGATTAAAATAATCATAACCATAACCAAAACCAATTCCGATTGAAATAGTGCCTTGTTTATTTAAAATAAAATCCTTTATAAATCCAGTAGATACACCAAATGAAAAACCGCTTTTGCTAATTATACTCGGTTGTTGATTAAATTGTGCGTATGAAATAGAAGCATAAATTTGATCATCAGCATACCTATCTCCAATTTGTAAAGAGTCTCTCTGAGCAAATGATACAGAAACAAACAAAATCAAAAAAAGAAAAAATAATTTTTTTTTCATAACAACAATAAAGATACAATATTTTTAAAAAGGTAAATACAAAAAACAAAAAAAGGGTAATTCATAAGAATTACCCTTTTTAAAACTATAAGTTGAATTAATTACTCGAACCTTTTTGGGTTGAATAACTTATTTTTAGAGCATTTACATCTCTCAATTTCAGACGAATATCAGTAATTGTACCAACATTTGATTCTTTATCAGCTTTTATTGAGGTTGTCATAAAAGGAATTTCTGCTTCTGACACTTTTGTTCTTGCATTAATGATAAAAGCAGGGACTTGATCAGCGGACGCAATTTTATCATTTAATTGAATTTTGTTGTATCCACTACCTTTACTTTCGTCCTTAGCTTTACCTACATAAATAGTACAAACCAAACTTTTATGCTCTAACTTTTTAATTTCAGTCGCACTAGGAAGTCTTGGATTTTCTATTCTCAAATCGGTTTCTCTCATAGTTGTTGTAACCATGAAGAAAAACAATAACATGAACACGATGTCAGGCAATGCTGCAGTATTTACAGCAGGCATTCCTTTCTTCTTTTTTCTAAATTTAGACATATTTGTTAAATTTTAAAATTAATTAAGATGTTGGTTCAGCATCAGAAATAATTTGAGGATAGGCAGTTTTAATAAACTCTACTTTTACTCTTAAATCTTCAACTCTGTCTTTCATACCAGCGTTCTTTTTGGCTTCGTCATAAGCTTTTTCTAGCTCATCAAAGGTTATTTGATATTTTTGTTGAGACAATCTGTTTCTTAATTCAGTATAAGCTTTTAACAACTCATTTTGAACTTGAATGTAGGTACCGTATTCGGTACCTCTATCGCTTTGAACAGAGATGATTGCTTTATTTGGATGATCCGAAGAACTCTCGCTTTTATCACCTTGACAATAATCACATGCTTTGCCTGGAGAACCATCCTCACCTGCATTACCTATTCCACCACCATTATCAATGAATTTGATAGCAGCTCCTTTTAAGTCTTTAATATCCATTCGATCGCCTTCTACCAAAAGTTCATTATTTCTGTTGATATTTACCTCAAAAATATTTTTCTCTTTGATAATTGGAGGAACATAATCAGCTGGCGGCTTTTCTGATAACTTCTTAGAAATACCTGAATCTACATTCATTGTTGTGGTAACTAAGAAGAAAATCAATAAAAGAAAAGCAATGTCCGCCATGGAACCTGCATTAATTTCTGGATTTTCTCTTCTTGCCATAGTTTATGATTTAACTAATCCTTTTACTAAATCCCAAACAAAGAATAAACTTGCAATACCTCCAAGGATAATACTATACCAAATTCCTGCTCCTACCCATCTATTAACTGACGACCCTTCTTCACCCCCTGGCTCAATACCTCCAGCAGCATTATAAACTGCATCACTATCAGCTAGAAAATAAGAAATCATCAATAAAGCTGCCAATACAGCTAATCCTCCTAAAGTTTTCTTTAAATTCTCTGGATTTCTAAACAAACTTATTAATGATAATCCAATAGCTACAACAACAGTTGCGATAAGCAACCAAGTTGAGAAGTAAATTAATGGACTGATGACACTATTTTGGATTGCTACATCTGTCTCAATTGCTACTGTATCTTCCATAAAAATTCTTATGAAAAGAATACCACCAATTAAGGCAATACCAGCAATTAAAAGATTTAATATTTTAGTACTCTTCATAATGAATTTTATTTTTTAAACTTTACTAATAAATCTACCAATGAGATAGATGCATCTTCCATACTATTTACAATACTATCAATTTTCGCAACGATGTAATTGTAAAAAATTTGAAGAATAATTGCTACAACAAGACCAAATACTGTTGTTAATAAGGCGATTTTGATACCACCTGCTACAACCGCTGGAGAAATGTCATTAGCAACTGCAATGTCATTGAAGGCGCCGATCATACCGATTACCGTTCCCATGAAACCTAGCATTGGAGCAAGTGCAATAAATAATGAAATCCAAGAAACATTTTTCTCTAATTGACCCATTTGTACACCACCATAAGCAACAACAGCTTTTTCAGCTTCTTCTACTCCTTCGTCTACTCTATCTAAACCTTGGTAAAAAATAGAAGCCACAGGTCCTTTTGTATTTCTACAAACCTCTTTTGCCGCTTCAACTCCACCAGAACTTAGAGCTTCATCTACATCTGCTAATAATTTTTTAGTATTGGTTGTAGCCATGTTTAAATAGATAATTCTTTCAATGGCGATTGCTAATCCTAAGATCAATGCAACTAATACAATTCCCATAAATCCTGGACCACCATCAATAAAGTTTTGCTTTAATACTTGGTGAAACGTTTTTGCTTCTGTTACTGCTTCTTGAGCAAAAGTTGATTGTATAGCTCCAAAAAACATGAATCCTATTACAGATAAGGCATTTACTACTTTTTTCATCTTGGTTATAAATTAATTTTAAAAGTTAACGGGTTAAAGATATAAATTTTCAAATCAAAAAAAAGAAACTCTCCAAAACTTTCTTTTTTTAAAAAGTTTTTTTGAATTATCACTCTATGAATATTGGGGCAAGTAACAAAAAATGTTAGGCATAAAAAAATTTTTTTACTGCAATTTATCGACAATTAGCTAATTCTTGAAAAATTATTTTCTAGACTGATAATTTATAAGCGTTTTAGCAACTAATTTCAAGAAATTTCACCTCTTAAAGACTTTTCAAAATAATGGGTAAATTCTGACAATGAAAAATTTTCACTTAAAAGGTACATTAATTTTGCGATTGCTGCCTCAGTTGTGATATCTTTTCCACTCACGACACCTACTTTTTTTAATGCTACACTTGTTTCATAATGACCTTGATTGACATTTCCACCTAAACATTGAGTTACGTTTATAATTCGAATATTATTATTTATGGCTTTTTTAATCAAATTTACAAACCAAGATTCATTAAGGGCATTTCCTGATCCAAAAGTCTCAATAACGACTCCTTTTAAGTTTTGAATATTCAAAATGCTTTCCACCACATTTTTTGTAATTCCTGGAAACATTTTTAAAATTACAATGTCCGTTACTAATTTTTTTCGCACAACGAAAGAGGAATGGATATGCGATTTATTTAATAAATAATGTTCATTGAACTTTAAATACACTCCACTTTCTGCCAAAGGAGGATAATTCATAGATACAAAAGCTTCAAATTGCTCTGCACTCATTTTAGTTGTTCTATTGGCTCTGTAAAGCTTATATTCAAAATACAAACATACTTCTTGAATCATCGGAACACCGTTTTTTTGTGTACAAGCTACTTCAATAGACGTAATTAAATTTTCTTTTGCATCCGTTCTTAAATCACCAATTGGCAATTGTGAACCTGTGAAAATGACAGGTTTTTGTAAGTTTTCAAGCATGAAACTGATGGCAGACGATATATATGACATGGTATCTGAACCAGAAAGAATTACAAATCCATCATATAAATTATAGTTATGCTCAATAATTTCAGCAATATCAACATAATATGTCGTATTCATATTTGATGAATCAATTGGATTCTCAAAAGAAATACTTTTGATCTGACAATTCAATTGTTGCAACTCCGGAATTTTATCTAAAAGCTTTGTAAAATCAAACGCTTTTAGAGCATTCGTTTTATAATCCTTCATCATTCCAATAGTTCCTCCTGTGTAAATCAGTAAAATTTTTGGCTTTGTTGACATTTTGGCACAATTTTTTATAAGCATTAAAATTGGAATAATTTATGTTGTAAATTTACCGAACAATTTTGACATAAATAAGTAAACAAATATAGTATGATTGGATTTTATATTTTAATAGGTGTGATTTCTTTGGTTAGCTGGTTGATCAGTAATACTTTAAAGAAAAAATTTGAGAAATATTCAAAAGTAAGTTTGAGAAATGGATTGAGTGGTGCTGAAATTGCTGAAAAAATGTTGGCAGACCATGGCATCCGTGATGTAAAAGTAATTTCGAGTCCAGGGAGATTGACAGATCACTACAATCCTGTGGATAAGACAGTAAATTTAAGCGAGGCTGTTTACAATCAAAGAAACGCAGCAGCAGCAGCAGTTGCAGCGCACGAAGTTGGGCATGCCGTGCAACATGCGCAAGCTTACGAATGGTTAACAATGCGTTCTAAGTTAGTGCCAATTGTTAGTGTTTCCTCTCAATTTTCTCAATGGTTAGTAATTGGTGGTTTGATTTTAGGAGCTGGTGCAGGACAAACTGAATTTGGTTTTACAATTGCAGTTATAGGTTTGATATTCATGGGATTAGCGACTGTATTTAGTTTTATAACATTGCCCGTTGAATATGACGCAAGTAATAGAGCTTTGGCTTGGTTGCAAAATAAAAATATGGTTTCTCAACAAGAATTAGAAGGTTCAACAGATGCTTTGAAATGGGCTGCAAGAACGTATTTGGTTGCTGCAATTGGTTCATTAGCTATGTTGTTATACTGGGCATTGCAAGTTTTAGGAAATAGAGATTAATCTTTAATAAATCAATATCTCAATTTATTGAAGTAACCATATAGATTGAATAAAAAAATCCGAAAGAAAAATTTCTTTCGGATTTTTTTAATATTGAACTTTAAACTCGAAACCTTCAACTTTAGTTAATCATTCAACTTCAATACAGCCATAAACGCTTCTTGTGGAATTTCTACATTTCCAACCTGACGCATTCTTTTCTTTCCTTTTTTCTGTTTCTCCAATAGTTTTCGTTTGCGTGAAATATCACCTCCATAACATTTTGCAGTTACGTCTTTACGTAAGGCTTTTGTGGTTTCTCTAGCAATAATTTTTGCGCCAATTGCAGCCTGAATAGGAATATCAAATTGTTGTCTTGGAATTAGTTCTTTTAGTTTTTCTACGATTTTTTTTCCAATAGTATAGGCATTATCTGCATGCAATAAGGCTGAAAGTGCATCAACAGGTTGAGAATTTAATAAAATATCTACACGAACTAATTTAGATTCTTTCATGCCAATTGGATGATAATCAAAAGAAGCATACCCTTTAGAAACCGTTTTTAAACGATCGTAAAAATCAAATACAATTTCTGCTAAAGGCATTTCAAATGTAAGCTCTACACGCTCAGTTGTTAGGTACGTTTGGTTTTTAATTTGTCCGCGTTTTTCAATACACAAACTCATTACTTGTCCAATAAAATCAGATTTTGTAATAATAGATGCTTTGATAAAAGGCTCTTCTACTCTGTCTAATCTTGATGGATCTGGCAAATCTGTTGGATTGTTTAGAATGATAATTTGCTCAGGATTTTTCTTAGTGTACGCATGATACGATACGTTGGGAACTGTGGTAATTACAGTCATATCAAATTCACGTTCTAAGCGTTCTTGAATGATTTCCATGTGTAACATTCCTAAAAACCCACATCGAAAGCCAAAACCTAAAGCTGCAGAACTTTCAGGTTGAAACACCAAGGAAGCATCATTCAATTGCAATTTCTCCATGGAGGAACGCAACTCTTCGTAATCCTCAGTATCTACAGGATAAATTCCGGCAAAAACCATTGGTTTAACATCTTCAAAACCATCAATTTTTTCTGCTGTTGGATTGGCAAAATCAGTAATGGTGTCTCCTACTTTTACTTCTTTTGCAGTTTTAATTCCAGTAATTAAATACCCAACATCACCTGTTTTTACTTCGTTTTTAACAACTTGCGTCAACTTTAAAGTACCCACTTCATCAGCTCCATATTGATTTCCTGTTGCCATGAATTTGATTTGTTGATTTTTTTTGATGCTGCCATCAATCACTCTAAAATAAGTTTCAATGCCTCTGTAAGAATTGTATACAGAATCAAAAATCAAAGCTTTTAAAGGCGCATCAGGATTGCCTTTTGGCGAAGGAATTTTACGAATAATAGCCTCTAAAATATTTTCAATACCAAATCCTGTTTTTCCACTTGCATGTATTACATCTTCTGGATCACAACCCAATAAATCAACAATATCATCAGTAACTTCTTCAGGATTTGCAGAAGGCAAATCTACTTTATTTAAAACAGGAATAATTTCCAAATCATTCTCTAAGGCCAAATACAAGTTGGAAATGGTTTGTGCTTGAATACTTTGCGCAGCATCTACAATTAACAAAGCACCTTCACAAGCTGCAATTGAACGAGAAACTTCATAAGAAAAATCTACGTGACCAGGAGTATCAATTAAGTTTAAGGTGTATTTTTCTCCTTCAAAAACATAATCCATCTGAATTGCGTGCGATTTAATGGTGATACCACGTTCGCGCTCCAAATCCATATTATCAAGTAATTGGTTTTGTTTTTCGCGTTCTGTAACAGTGCCTGTAAAATCTAATAAGCGATCTGCTAAGGTACTTTTACCGTGATCAATGTGCGCAATAATGCAAAAATTTCTGATGTTTTTCATACAAACTCTACGTCTTCTTTAGCTGGCAAAGATAATCAAACCTTGCTTTTAAAAAATCGCTAATTTTTATTTTAAATTCGTCTCAGCAATTGCCCCTTGAAATTCGTGCCAATCAACAAAACCATCACCATTTTTATCAAAAGATTGCAACATAAATTCGGCAACCAAACCACGAATTAAAATACTTACATTGGCTTCTTTCAACAAATTTTTGAAGTCGTTTTTGGTTAAAAAACCATCATGATCTTCATCATAAAAATCGAAAGCTTCTTTTGGCTCAGTAAATTTACTTCGCATTAAGATTTCGATATTTTTTAAGATTTTTTCTTTTGTCCAAGCCAAAATTTTGAATTTTAAACCTTAAATAAGATTAATCCTGCCATTCTGCAATAAACAAATTCGTATCTCTGCCTCCACCATTATTTCTATTGGAAGAAAAAATCAATTTTTTCCCATCATTTGAAAACACAGGGAAAGCATCAAAGGTTTCACCATGCGTCACTCTTTCTAGGTTTTTTCCATCCAAATCAATCATATAAAGGTTGAAAGGAAATCCTCTTTCTGCTTCAAAATTCGAAGAAAATAAAATCTTTTTTCCTGAAGGATGAAAAAACGGACTCCAATTGGCATTTCCTAAATCCGTTAATTGACGTAATTCTGAACCATCTGCATTGCAAATAAAAAGTTCCATATCAGTAGGCTCAACCAAACCTTGCGCAAACAAGTCTTTGTACGCTTTAATTTCTTCCTCTGTTTTTGGTCTTGATGCTCTAAAAATTAATTTTGTACCATCAGGGGAAAAAAATGCGCCTCCATCATATCCCAATTCGTTGGTAATTTGTTTTACATCTGAACCATCAATATTCATGGTGTATAATTCTAAATCTCCGCTCCTGGTGGATGTGAAAACAATTTTATCACCTTTTGGAGATACAGTTGCCTCAGCATCATAACCAATCTCGTTGGTTAGTTGTTTTACAATATTCCCTTGTAAATCAGCCACAAAAATGTCAAACGAATCATAAATTGGCCAAACGTATTTGCCGTTTTTACGCAAAGGAACTTCAGGACATTCTTTGTCAACCAAATGTGTTGAACCGTATATAAAATGTTTGTTGTCAGGTAAAAAATACGCACACGTTGTGCGTCCAAATCCTGTTGAAATCATTGGTGGTTTTTTATCTTTGAATGTTTCATCAACATTCATTAAAAACATTTGATCGCAGTTTACATTCCAGTTTTTATTATTTGATTGAAAAACAATTTGTCTGTCATCAAAACTCCAATAAGCTTCAGCATTATCGCCTCCAAAAGTGATTTGTTTCAAACTTTTGAAATGCTTTTCTTCAGGAAAAATTAAAGTTGATTTTTCATTGTTTTTTACATCTGATGGTTTCTTGTCATTTTTACAAGAAATTAGTGCACAAATAAATACTAGGAAATAAAGAATTCTCATTTTCTTTTTAAATTATTTAACTTTGCAAAAATAATAGATAACATCATGAAAAACATCCTATTTCTTATCTTTTTGGGTTTTATTTTTGCCTGTACTCCAGAAATAAATCAAGAAAATCGCATTGAAGAAGATGCTACATTTTTGGCTTCTGATGCTCTAGAAGGAAGACAAACAGGCACAAAAGGCGAAAAAGAAGCCGCAAAATATATTGAAAATAGGTTTAAAGAATTGGGATTACAACCAAAAGGAACAAATGGATTTTTGCAAACTTTTAGTTTTAAGCCAAAAACGAATCCACATGATGAGGTAAAATTTGACGTAAATGGTGATGGCACCATTGCTGGAAATAATGTCATAGGTTTTATAGATAACAACGCAAAAAATACCATTATTATTGGTGCACATTTTGACCATTTAGGTTTTGGTGGTGAAGGCTCTTTGTACAGAGATGCTATAAAAGCAGTGCATAATGGCGCAGATGATAATGCATCTGGAATAGCTGTTTTGTTAAACTTAGCAGCAAAATTAACAGCCAAAAACACAAATAACAATTACCTTTTCATGGCATTTTCGGGAGAAGAAATGGGTTTATTAGGCTCTAACTATTTTGTTAAAAATCCGACAATTGACATCAAAAAAGTTTCCTATATGATAAATATGGATATGGTTGGACGAATGAAAAAAGACAGCACTTTAGCAGTTTACGGAACAGGAACATCACCAATTTTTAAGCAAGTGTTAAAATCTTATAACACTAATTTTAAATTAGTTCAGCAAGAATCTGGAGTTGGTCCAAGTGATCATACAAGTTTTTATTTGGCAGATATTCCTGTGTTGCATTTTTTTACCGGTCAGCATGAAGATTACCACAAACCAAGTGATGATTCAGAAAAACTAAATTATGACGGAATGAAATTGATTTCGGAATATATTTTTAATATCATTAGTGATTTGGATGATAATGGAAAATTAGCTTTCAGAAAAACAGTGAATGAAAGTGAATCTACACCGCGTTTTAAAGTAGGTTTAGGTGTGATTCCTGATTACTTATATGATGGAAAAGGCATGCGAATTGATGGCGTTTCAGAAGGAAAAGCAGCTCAAAGAGCTAGATTGAAAAAAGGAGATATCATTGTTCAATTAGGTGATAGTACTATCACAAATATGATGAGTTACATGCGCGCTTTATCCATCTTTAAAGAAGGTGATAAAACATCCGTAGTTGTAAAAAGAGGTGAAAAAGAAGTTTCTACGGAAATTAATTTTTAAGCTTAACATCCTTTTTTAAAATTCCAAAAAAATTAAAAAAACATATTTTGATAAAAATAGGCAACATAGAACTTCCAGATTTCCCATTATTGTTAGCCCCTATGGAAGATGTTTCTGATCCACCTTTTCGTCGCTTGTGCAAATTGCATGGAGCTGATTTGATGTACACAGAATTTATATCTTCAGAAGGCTTAATTCGGGATGCTATGAAAAGTAAAATGAAGTTAGATATTTTTGACTATGAACGTCCGGTTGGAATTCAGATATTTGGTGGAGATGAAGAAGCAATGGAAATGTCATCCCGAATTGTTGATGCTGTTCAACCTGATTTAGTGGACATTAACTTTGGTTGTCCTGTAAAAAAAGTGGTTTGCAAAGGTGCAGGTGCAGGAGTATTAAAAGACGTAGATTTAATGGTTCGATTGACAAAGGCTGTTATTAAAGGAACAAATCTTCCAGTAACTGTAAAAACACGTTTGGGTTGGGACGAAAATTCCATCAATATTGATGAGGTTGCTGAACGTTTGCAAGACATTGGTGTACAAGCGTTAACAGTACACGCAAGAACAAGAGCTCAAATGTATAAAGGTCATTCAGATTGGTCGCATATTGCAAGAGTAAAAAATAATCCAAGAATTACCATGCCTATTTTTGGAAATGGCGATATTGATTCTCCTGAAAAGGCATTAGAGTATAAAAATAAGTTCGGTTTGGATGGAATGATGATTGGCAGAGCAGCCATTGGTTATCCATGGATTTTTAATGAAATCAAGCATTATTTTGCTACAGGCGAATATTTAGCAAAACCAACAATTCATGATAGAGTTGAGGCTGCAAGAAATCATTTAACTTGGTCTATGGATTGGAAAGGCGAACGTCTTGGAATTGTTGAAACTCGCAGACATTATACCAATTATTTTAAAGGAATTCC
>Ga0102830_1000232_pt1 | contig 26577 bp, 18 predicted proteins | sample ColrivemetaGS703_FD_84511 | JGI IMG/M metagenome (GOLD analysis project Ga0102830, IMG submission 84511) | Estuarine microbial communities from the Columbia River estuary - Freshwater metaG S.703 | ecosystem: Environmental > Aquatic > Marine > Intertidal zone > Estuary | place: USA: Columbia...
ACATCTTTGTATATTTAATACATCTTTGTATATTTAATACATCTTTGTATATTTAATACATCTTTGTATATTTAATACATCTTTGTATATTTAATACATCTTTGTATATTTAATACTCAATACTTGTCTTTACAACTGGTAGTAATGCTAGGCTGAAAATTATTTAATTAAACAATATTATATTTAATTAAATAATCTAAATTATCTAAATCAATTTTTACAAGTAATTAGTCGTCAATTAACATTGTATTATAAATATTATAAACTGATTGATTTGAATTTTCTTCATTCGATATTGACATTGTATTTTTTGTTTTTGTTTCACAGATTTTTAATTGAATTACATTCCATATAGAACCAACTTTATTATTATAATACCATATTTTTGAACATTCAATTATACATTTAAATGTTTGCCCTTTCGTTAATGTTGCTTCTATATTTGATTCATCAAGTTTAAGTTTATCCTTATTAGCATCAAAGAAAAATGTAGTAAAATTACCATTTTTATCTCTTGGAAATTGTAATTTTATCAATTTTGGATATGTTCCATTTTCACGAAGAATAGATGAATAATTATAATTGTCTGTAGCAACTTCCTTTGTCGAATTAAACAAGTTTAAATTATCTTTAACTAAACTATTTATTTTACAATCCAATTCTTCAATAAATTCTCTAAATCCAACAGAAGATTCATTTTGAGCTTGATTTAAAGAACAATCAATACTAAATTCTGTAAAATTTGACCAATCTTTAGAAACAAACTTTACACCAAAAGGAGTATATAAAGTAGATGTGCAAAATTGAAGTGGTTCTTTTTCATATAATAATTTAATTGCTCTACCAGATTTAGCCAATTTAACATTATCCCAATTTATTTCTTTTAAATTTTTAATATTAGACATTAGTTAATTATATAGTAAATTTATTATCGTATTCAATTTTTATTATCTCTTATTTTTAATTTGCAAATAAAATATCTATGCTAATATTAGTACAATAATAATGACTCCTATTTCTCTTAAAGCTCATCATTTTATGAAACAAGGAAATAATGTTTATATTGACACTAGAGTTGTTGGTAAAAATCCTGGAATGTTATTAATTTGGGCAGATTGGTGTCCTCATTGTCATCACTTTCTACCAATTTACAATGATTTATATTCAACATTAAAAAATTCAAATTTTAATCTAGCCCAAATAGAACATAAAGAATTAACAGAAAATCCTAGATTATCAAATGCATTAGACTTTCAATATTTTCCAACTATTAAATTTTTCGACCAAACAGGTAAAATAATAGAAACATATCAAAATGAAAGATCTAAAGAAAAAATTTTAGATAAAATATGTGATGTATTTCATAAATGTATGAAATAATATTTCATACTAAGTTTCACGTTTATATAATACATTTTATTTATTTAAAATAATTAATAAAATGTTTAGTTTATCACAACTTGTACTTAGATATTCTAGTTTTTGTAAAGAATCAAGTATATCAAGTTATTCTATCGCCATTGGTGTAATGTTATATGCTAGTATTTATTTATATTTATTATTTTACTATCATGATATTTTACCCGTATTCAACAAATTTATTATTTACATTATCAGTGTAGATTTACTTGTTTCTATTTTTCTTCATATGAATAATAGTAATTCTACTAGTAACTCTAGTTATAAAAATGATTCAGACTCATTAGAAACTAACAATAAAATAGAAAATCAATTGTCTGATTCTGATGATTCATTAACTTCAGAAAGTGAATCAGATATAGCAGAAAGTGATATAGAAGTTCATTCGTGTGATGATTTGGAATTAGATTTTTCACAACAACTTAATCAATTAGAACAAAACCCTCAATATCAAGAATATCAAGAAAACCAACAGAATCAAGAAAACCAACAGAATCAAGAAAACCAAGAAGAACTACAAGATCAAGATACACAAGAAGTTCAAAACCAGGATACACAAGAACAAGTAATTGATCTTAACATTAACAATGAAGTCAGTAAAGAACTTGATTATATATATGATAATGATTCTGAATTAGAAAAACCTAAAAAAAGAGGTAGAAAACCAAAATCTCAACTTATTAAATTTTAAATAACTTTTACAATTCTTAATTTAATAAAGCTGTACGATAAATCTGTTCTGTAATTATTTTTTTCAATTTTAATAATTATTGAAAAAAACAAATTAGTGTGAAAAATAAATATTTGTTATTATGAAAATTTTATTCATCATACAAAAATTACCAAAAATTATAAAACAAACAATTACATGTACATCATTGGTGGTGGTGAGTCTTCTTGGTCTTTTGAAGCACTATCTGTTAAAAATATATCAACATGTTCTTTTAGAACACATACTGGTAACTGTATATAATAATCCGATAAAGATTTATATTTTAATCTAATTATAGATGGTTCTTTTTGAGTTAATAATAATGTATTAATTCTAGATATAATAATTTCAAATTTTCTTTTTATATCTCTCATTCCTTCATCACTCATAGATGAATTGACTATATATTCAATAGCTTCGTCGGAAAATTTGATATCATCTTTATTAAAATTATATTGATCTAAAATATTACTAATTAAATGTTTATTTGTAATTTCCAACTTTTCTTTTATTGAATAATTGTCTACTTTGATTTTGAATAATCTGTCTGCTAAAATTTTATCAACTTTAGATGGATCATTATATGTAAATATAAATAACACTTTTGATAAATCAAAATCTATTCCAGAAAAATATCTATCATAATTATATTTTGAATTCGTAGTAGAATCTGTCAAATGAATCAAATTACCAATTATTTCTTTACCATTATGTGTTTCAGATACTTTATCTAATTCATCAATTAAAACAATCGGATTCATACATTTTGATTCTCTTAAAATTTCTATAATTCTTCCAGGACTAGATCCAACATACGTAAATCCATGACCAGTTAATAAAGATGCATCTGATTCTCCCCCTAAACTAATAGATCTATATGGTCTATTCAATGCTTCTGCAATACTTTTTACTATACTTGTATTATGTGTTACAATAAAATTTGCTAATACAAATCTTCTATTTCCATCTATTTCAAACCCATAATACTCTCCTTCTCCTATCGATCTTACCTCAATATTTGATCTTAAACTTAAACATTCGTTTTTATTAGCAATTTTAACTGTATTTCTTAGACATGGAATTGTATGTAATTTATCTCCATATAAATATAAAAAATAATTCCCAAACTCCGGTAATGCATCCTTTGATTTTTCTATTGATACTAAAAATCCTAAACTTTCACATACAAATTTTATATCATTTAATACATCTATTTCTTCGTTATAATAATAAAAACAGTTCTTTTTTGAATCATAATTACCATTTTTACTATCTAGTAATCCTGCCAATAATTTAAGTCTATTTGTTTTTGAATTAATTTTAAAATTATTTGGTATAAATTTTTTATTTTTAACTAATTGAATTACTTGTGAATTTGTTATTTCAATATCATCACTTAACCACAATCCAAAAATATAAGGATCACATTCTATAATATTTTCTTGAAATTCTATAGGAACTTTATATCCATACATAAAATTTTTAACATTCTTTGGTAATTTAATATATTCTTTTACTGGAATATCAATTACATTTGTATCAACAATCGAATTAAAAAATTCTATTGCTTCTTCATATACTAATATTTCTGTCTCTTTATCTAAATAATAAAAATAATTACTTTGTAGTTTATATTTATCTACATTAAACCATTTTACTACAAAACAATTTTCCTTTTTGTTATGTTCTAATTGTTTTTTACAATCAACATATAATGACAAAATATGACTTGAATTTACAACATAATTTGTATTTTTTTTATTGTAAAAATTTTCATAATGTGAATTATGTTTAATATTATACATTTCTTCTTTACCATTCGCAAGTGATAATACTTGTCTAGGTTTAGAATCATCTCCCATTAAAAAATCTCCAACATTAATATCTTCGACTTTTTTAACTTCTCCATTATACATTAATATTTCTGTTCCTTTTGCTAAACACTTTCCTGTTCCTTTTGAACCCCACAATCCAATAGCATTTATTGAAAATTCTGGATTTCTAATCATTTGGGTAACTATATTAATTATTTGATCTTTTGGCTTTTCCAAAAACGATAAACGTTTGTCTAGTACATTTCTAACATTCTTAATATAATTAATTATTTCTTCTGATTTTTTATCTTCTATTGTTTGAATATTAATATATTTTCCAAATGGAACTGATAATAAAATATCTATCCAATTTTTATATTTAGCATGCTCTGATGAATCTGAATCTTGATAATTATCCATTACCTCTACTCTTTTATATGCAATCACTTTACTTTCAAAAGACATCTCTGATTTTAATATTTTCTTTTTATAATTATCAGTTAAATCATCAAGTTGTGATGACATAATTATTTGTTTTTCTAATTCTACCATATTTTCATCCATCTGATTTTTTGTACTATTTAATAAATACTTTAATGTATTATTATATTCTCCTGATAAGAGTTCTGAATTTGTAAAATAATGTAATTTTTCTAATAATTTCTTTTTTTCACTTGTTGTTATATTCATTCTTAAAATATCTAATACACTTGGTGATTCCTCTTTATATGATTTTTCAAGCTCTTCTAATTCCTTATTAAATTTTTCTATTTCTTCTAAACTTGCAATTTCTTTTAACGTTTTCTTTTTATCTTCTTTTGCTAACCTTTCAAAAAAATCTCCACTATGAATTGTATCTATTTTTTCAATAAATTTATCATATTCATCTCTTTTACCAGTTTTTTTTATACTTTCTTTTACTGGCTTTATAATTTTTCCTATAGCCTGTTTTATTATACTTTTAATTATACTTTCATCTCCTCTTTTATTTTCTTCTAATTCTTCAACTATTTCTTCCGATGTCTCGTCATTTTCAGATGTCTCGTCGTTTAATTCTAACATCATTTTATTATACTCTTCAGTTTCTTCCGTTTCTTCTGTTTCTTCTATTTCTTCTATTTCTTCACTTTCTTCACTTTCTTCACTTTCTTCAAAATTACTAGTTATAATTTGCGAATTAGTATTTGTATCGTCTAGTTCTTTATTACCTTCACTGTAACTTGAACTTCTAGAATCTGATGTTTTATAATATGATTCGTCACTCGATGAATATTTTTTTTTTCTTTTTGGAACATTTATGGATTCAGAATCAGTTATATTTTGAAAATTTTCATCGGTATCTAAATTACGTTTTTGATTACGTGTAAATACCATTTACAATTTACAACTTTCTTGTTTATATAGAAAAAATAAAAATAAATCAATTTTTTACAATAATTGTTTAAAAATTAATTATATTAAATGTTCCACAAGTTCTCCAACATTTTACAAATAACATAATTTACTAATATTATTGCAATATTATGGTAATAAAAATAAAAAAACTGATTTTATTTTTATTTTTTGTATACGTATACTCACAAAGGTAACCCTATTTAGTAAATCCGACAAGAAAACTAATGCATCAAGGTTTTGGAATCTCCCAACTTTTTAAAATTAATTTTACAATGAATCAAAACACTTATAATACATATCGTGATATTGTAAAATCATATCGCCAACATAATCTAAATAATATAAATAAACAAGCAAAATTAAATAAGTATATATCTCGTATTGAAAAACTATTAGATGATGAATATCATTATGGTAGTAGTTATTTGGATCTTTACTTTTTAAATAAATATGTTGACAAATGCAAAAAACTAGTACAATAATTATTGTCCAATTATGAACTCCGTAAAATAAAAAAAACAAAAATACTTAAAATTAAGGGTAGTATTCTTTATTAGAATACTACCCTTAATTACTTTAATACTACCTATACCTTTTAAATTTAAATAATCATAATTGTTTTATTTTTTTATAATCTTTATTAAAATATTCATTTAACAATTTTATATTTTTACTTGAATTTACCCATTTATAACCTGCATTAGCACCCCAAGTAATCCAACTCAAAATAGCATGATTATCGTGCCAAGATTTATCCTTTGGTTTTCCAGCATCAATCCATTTTTTAAAACCTGGATAACTAGTATAAATATGTCTTGCATACCAATTTCTCATATATCTAAAATCTTCAATAGAAATAGAATCTTGAGTAGCCAATTGTTTAGCTCTTTTCCATCCAGTTTCTAATGCACCTTCAAACCCTAATTTTTTTAATTTAAAAGCATAAAGTGCCCATTTCTTTACATCTTTTGGCACTTTTATCATAACATCACTTTTTTTACCATAAAATTGAGCTCCTCCATTCATCCAATCATATTTTTTCTTTCCAATTATTTGACTAACATATTTATTAACATCTTTAACACTTATTTGCGAATGGGTTTTAATATGATTAGGAAGTTTATCAATATCAATTTTTTTTCCACATTCTGGACACTTTTTTTTTATCTGTTTTTTTTCTATTTTAGTTTCTGGATTTAATATAAAACTTATTGACATACGTTTGTCTTTTTTTGTATTCTCTCCACCAAATTTAATATTACCTTTATTCTTTATTTTTGCTTTATCAACTTTTGCTTTTTTAATATCTTTAGAACTTATCTCTTTATAAATTTTTGGTGTTTGTTTTGTTACTTTATATGTTGGTCTACATAATGGATACTTTTCCATCTTATTATTTACAGAACTTCTTCCACATTGTTCATAATCCATAATTTTATTATTTTTTTTAATCGGTCTGTTTAAATCAACCCATTTTTCTTTATACCACCTTTTTAAACCACTTGATCGTGGTTTTACTCCTTTATATAGTCCACCTAAACTTTTATATGTCTTTACTATCCAACTAGATTTATATATTCCAGTCTTTGATTTAAATTTTTTATCAGCCATTCCTTTTACTTTTTCATATAACTTTTTATCAATCGGTTCACCCATTAATGTTTTACTTTTAATTATTATTATAATGCAATATTTTTTTATTTACTATAATTATATAATTACAGTAATCAAGTATGCATAAAAAATTAGTTTATGATAAAGTTTTAAAAAAATATTTTTTTTATGAAGAACTACACAACAAAGATTCAGAACAATCAGCAGGTGCACCACTAAGAAAAAAACCCAAAAAATCACCTTTTTCTATTAAATTACAAATGTTAAAATCATATTATAACATAGAAAAACAAAACAATAAAAAATCAAATATACAAAATAAAAAAGAAGAAACAACTACTACTTCAGATTCTGAGTTTTTTAGTTAAATAAATGAAAACGAGGGGAATTCTCAAAAAACTAAAAATTGAATTTTAATTGAAAATAAAAACCATAACCTACAACATGACTAATCCAATTGACAATATAAAAAAATTCTATGGTGTTGAAAATAACAATATTATTAAAATGGAATTTAATAATATTTATTCATCACACTATTTGTTTAATTTAGATTATGATATTTTATTAAAAAACAAAACTGAAATCGAAACTGAAAATAACAACAAAAATATCACAAACGACATTTTTTCCAAAACTTTGGTAACAATTGACAACTCCGCAAATTTGGGTAGATTCCAAAACTTGGGCGTCAGCCACAGGGGGTCCCAAACCGAGGTCTCCCAAAACTTTGGTAATCTTATGGACATTAGCCACAATATCGAGGCGTTCAAAAAACTGGGGACTTATCAATTGATACCAATGCCAAATATCAAAATAAAATATCAAAAAAAGATTAAAAAAAATATAAAACAAAAAAAGATTTTAAAAAATAAGATTTTAAAAAATAAGATTTTAAAAAATAAGATTTTAAAAAATATAAAACCAAAAGTATAAAAATAAAAAAAAGAAATAAAGCCTAACAGTCCTAAAAACTGTTAGGCTTTATTTCTTACAATGTTAAATCAAAAGGTAACTCATTCTATAATTCTACTATCGAATTTGTATTTTCATTTTCACTATGACTCTCTTGTAGGTCATGACTCTCTTGTAGGTCATTATGAGCTTCTTTTGTATTATTATTATTATTATTGTTATTATTGTTTTTATAGTCGTTGTCTTCTCGGATAATAGAAAAATAATCTCTTTTAAATTTATTTTTAAGATTGTCTGTTAAATTTATTATTATTTCTCTTACACTATCAGGATCTTTTATTGCCATACGTCTACTTCTTATTAAACTTGTTCTAATTTCAAATAAAACATCTACTTTTTTGCTTTTTAAATACTTTAAAATATCCTGTATTTTCATTCTTCTATTACTATCAAATAACATTGTCTTTTTTATTATGTATTCTATATCTTCATTTTTTATTTTACAACTATCAATTAATTTATTCATATTATTAAGTCCTAATATATTTGGATGATTTCTTTTATTTTTAAAATATTCATCACATCCCAACAATTCAAGTAAAATAACACCTAAACTAAATATATCAGTTCTTTTTGTTTCCTTAAATGTTAATAATTTATTATCAATAAATTTAAAAAACATTTCTGGAGCCATATATTTTGGTGTACCTCCAGCCTTACATTTTTTATCACCACACGATAATCCAAAATCAATAACAGAAACTTTATATGTTTCTGGATCTATCATAATATTATCTGGTTTTAAATCTTTGTGAGCTACTTTAAATTTTTTATGTAATTCATTTAATATATTAACTAATTGATAAACAATAAACATCAAGTCATCTTTTGTTAAATTTGAATGCAAATTGCTAGATATAAACTTTTTTAATGATATTCCATTAATATAATTTGTGATTAGAACAATATTATTTCCAAATGTCATATAATCCTGTAAACAAATTAAATGATTAGAACATCTATCCTTTGATAATTTTAATAATATTTTTATTTCATTTTCATATATTTCTTTATCTATAAATGATGACATTTTTATAAATTTAGCAACACGCTTATCTCCAGTTTTTTCATTTTCAATTAAATATACTTTTCCAAAAGCCCCTTGTCCTAATAAATTTTTTATTACATATTTTGACATTATTATTACTTATTATTATTACTTCATATTATATTTTTAATTAATATTGTAAAAAATTTTAATTTTTAATTTACATAGAATTTAATTTTGCAATTAAACTATTCAAATTTATTCTTTTAATTGGATTCATTTGTATCATTCCATTTATTATATCCGAAAATTCTTTATAGTATAAACATTCTGGATTTTTTTCTATTATATTATTTAATGTATTTTCATATTCTTCTTCACTTATAATTATATCTAAAGAAAATAGATTAGTACACCCTAATAATTCTAAAAATACTAAACCCAAACTAAATACATCAGAATCTTTTGCTAATTTTAATGGAATTGGTTTTTTTATATTAGAATAAAAATAGAATTCCGGTGAGAAATAACCTCTTGTTCCATATAAATCACAATTCTCATCATCACAAGATATTCCAAAATCTATAATATATACATCCAAGTTTTCGTCAATCATTATATTACTTGGTTTTATATCCATATGAGCCATATTAAATTCATTATGTATATTTCTTAAAGCAATAGCTAATTGACTCATTATATATACAACTTGTTGTTTAGTTAATTTTTTGTATAATTTATTTTTAATAAATTGTCTAAGAGTTATTCCATTTATATAATCTGTTATAATATAAATCTTATTATTTATTTGAAAATAATGAGTCAAACAAATTAAATTTTTTCTACATGGTATACTAATTTTAATTAGATTATCTATCTCTTTTTTTATTAATTTATTTTTACTTTCTTTATCTGTTAATGTTGTTATTTTTAAAACTTTTAATGTTTGTGACACATTATCATTTATTAAATAAACTTCTCCAAATCCTCCGCGTCCTAAAAATCTATTAATACTATACCTTTCTGGTAAATCTTTAAATAAATTTACGTCTTGATTAGAACTTATATCCATTTTAATTATATCAGATTTTTTGTCTAATGTTGTATCCATCAGCATCCTCTTTGACTCAGTATTGGTTCTCATAGGACTTACTGGAGTTATAGGAGTAGGACTTAATGCAATGTATTCATCTGTTTCTTTGTCAGATGTTATATCCATTGGTGGGCTATCCATTAATTGTCTTTCCATTTCATATATAGAAATATCCATTGGTGGTATATCCATTTCTTCAGATGTTATTTCCATTTGTGGGCTAGTCATTTCTTCAGATGTTATTTCCATTTGTGGGCTAGTCATTTCGTCAGATATTATTTCCATTGGTGGACTGTCATTATTATTTGTATTTAATATACTACTTGACACACTACTTGTAGTAAGACTACTCATTTTATATTAATTTTAATTACTTACAATTAAACAATAAAAAAAATATTATTTAATATATTAATGTATAATTTATTGATTTTCTTTTGGAAGTTCTTTATTAAAAAAATTTTCTAAACTTGTTCTTGTACTTTTAACCATTTCTGAATTTCTTTTTTCTATAGTATTGAATATAACCATAATACTATCAATTAATAAATTTTTCTTTACCATTATTACACTTAAATTTATTACATCAACAAGAGGTTGAAAGTCTTTTTTATCCATATATTTTTTTGTATCTATTTCTATAAAATTTATTAAATTTTGAATTATATCATTAAAATAATAACCTTTTTCTACAAAAGTCTTTTTACTTTTCGATTCAATTATAAATTCATCTAGATCAAGTAAATTAAGCATTTCTAAAAATATAATACCCATACTATAAATATCATTTCTTTTTGCTGTATCTTTACTAAATCTACTACCAGTTTCAAAATTTTTTAATACATTTTTTGAAATATAAGTAGCAGTTCCCCCAGGATTACAAAAAATCTCTTTACATGATAATCCAACATCAATAATTGTTGTATTAAATGTAATAGGATTAATCATTATATTCTCTGGTTTTATATCCATATGTGCCATATTTAATTTATTATGTAAATAATCTATTGATTTTAATAGATTTTTAAATATATAAAAATAATCTTCTACTTGTAATGTAATTTTATTAGATTTTATCATGTTAATTAATTTAAATAATTCTATGCCTTCTACTTTATCAAGTATTATTACTAATTTTCTAGTTTTATCATCTAATATTTCTGTATAATAATTTCTTATACATACTAAATCATTTCTACATGTATTTTTATAAATTTCTATTAAATTGTCTAATTCTACTTTATATGTATAATAATTTTCTTCATTTATAGTTGCAACTTTTGCAACTTGTTGCTTTTTATCTAAATTATCATATACTAAATGTGTAATTCCAAATCCTCCTCTTCCTATTTCATTTATAAATGTATATCTATTAAATAATTCTTCCCATTTTAAATTACCTCCTAATTGTTTTTTTAGTCTTTTCATATTAGCTTTTTTTAACATAATTCGATTCGTTATTACTTAATATAATCTTACAAAATAAATTTATAAGATTGATTCAATTTTATAAATTTATCAAGAACTACACATATCACACGCACCTGGATTATCTAATGAACATAATAATTTTTCTTCTTCTAGTTTTAAATCTTCTCCTTTTTGTTTCTTATCTCTAATTTGTTTTTCTAATGCTGGGTCTACACTAAATTTACCAGCAGATGCAGATGCTTTACTTCTAAGATAATACATTCCACTTTTCAAATGATTTTTCCACGCATAAAAATGCATACTTGTTAATTTCTTATAATTTGGATTTGCCATAAACAAATTCATTGATTGCATCTGATCTATAAATACACCTCTATCACTACATTGTTCTATAACACTTTTCATACTAATTTCCCAAACTGTTTTATATAATTTTTTCAAATCATCTGGTATTTCATCTATATTTTGTATACTTCCATCGTGAGCTATAATTCTATCTTTCATTTCTTTCGACCACAATCCTAATTTTTTCAAGTCATCTACTAGAAATTTATTTACTATCATATATTCTCCAGATAATACTCTTCTTTTAAATATACAAGAATCAATTGCTTCGAAACACTCACTATTATTCATTATTTGTGCACTACTGGCTGTAGGCATTGTTGCAATTAACATACTATTTCTTGCACCATACTTTTTCAAATCTTCTTTAAGTTCATCCCAATTCCATCTTCCAGATAAATAATCGTTTAAGTCAATATTATCAAATTCTTTGGCTAAATCAAATTGCAATTTACCTTCACTAAATGGACTTCCATCAAAACTACTATATGGACCATCTCTTTTTGCCAATTCTATAGAACCTCGAAGACACCCATAATAAAGTGTCTCAAATATTTCCTTGTTTAATTGTCTGGCTTCATCAGATTCATAAGGATATCTCATTTTAATATACACATCAGCTAATCCTTGTATTCCTATACCTAATGGCCTATGAGCCATATTGCTACGTTCAGTTTCTATTGTTGGATAATAATTATTATCAATAACTTTATTCATTGGTCCAATAACGTATTCTGCAACTTCTCGAAGTTTGTCATGATTAAAAAATGGCTTTCCATCTTTGTCATATTCAACATATTTTGGTAATGCAAGTGAACACAAATTACAAACAGCATATGATTTATCATCTGAATACAAACTTATTTCAATGCAAAGATTGCTTGATTTTATCGTCCCCAAATTTTTTTGATTACATTTTTTATTAACAGCATCTTTGTAACCAATATAAGGAACACCTGTTTCTATTTGAGCATCTAAAACCTTTTCCCATACATCTCTTGCCTTAATTTTTTTCTTGTATTTATTTTCATTAACATATTTCCAATACAATTCTTCAAATTCATCTCCATATACTTCAGTTAACCCAGGACATTCATCCGGACACATAAGATACCAATCACCATCTTTTTCTACTTGTTTCATAAAAAGATCTGGTGTCCATAGTGCATAAAATAAATCTCTAGCACGCACATCGTCATGACCCTGGTTTTTCTTGAGATCAAGAAATTCTAAAATATCAGAATGCCATGGTTCTACATAAATTGCAAACGACCCTTTTCTTTTTCCAGAATTATGAACTAACCCCATATCTGTAAGATAATTGTGATTATCAATCATATTAAAATCATATACTTCACCTTGATAATGAATTTTATTGATTGATTTTATTCTACCCCATAGTATACCATTCCATTCAAAATATTTTAAGTACTCTCCATTCTTTTTAAATTTTATAATACTTGATAATATTGGATGTTTAGGTATTCTTAAATAATAACTTAATTTCTTAGTAGTAATAGTTCTTCCATGCTTTGTAATATGTGATTTTCCGATATTATTTTTTACATTTCCTGATGTTAAAATACCTATTCTTAAAAATAAATATCTCATTTGCATAATTAATTTTTGAGATGAACTGGTAAAAGATAACTCTTTTAAATTAGAACCATCTGTTCTTAACAAACCTTCAATAATTTTCATAATTTTATTTTTCGGAAGATGTAAAAAATCTTCTTTAATTATTTTTTGGTTATCCGAATCGTATAATATATCTCTTGTTAAATTTAATAACTCTGAACCAGACCATCGTATAGATGAACATTCTGTTACATCATTACATTCCCAATAATGTATACATTTTTTATCTAAATAATTTCTAACAAAATCTTTTAAATCAGATTTCGTTTCATCACCTAATGTTATACCATATTCGTTTCTATTTTTACATATATGACCATCTCCTAACATCATTCCATAAAATTTATAGTAATCTAAATCATGAATGTTATTATCTTTTTCATAAGTAGGTATTGGAAATCCTACTAAATCATCTTCTGTTAACTTGTCTGCTTTATAAAAATCTGGTTTTATTATACCTTTATTTAATCTATTTTTAATAACAGAATAAGGGGTAATTTTTTTTTGATTTTTTAATAAATATACATCATGTTCTTTAGTAACTTTAACTGGGAATAATGTATTTGTTGCCCTAATTTCTAAAATTTCTTTGTCTACATTATTTTTTATTATTTGATTAACCTTTTTAAATGTCCCATCTATAGTTGTTAAATAATCATTTGTTGTAATATTTTCCATTTGTTTTGGACCATTTTGTGAGTATACCCATGTATCAGGTGTAAAACATTGATTTATGTAAACACTCGTTGCATTATAAACTTTAAGCATTGGTATAATACCATCACTTACTCCATTTGTTCCTCTAATAAGACTTCCTTTACCACGTATATTTGAGATATGCACTCCTATTCCGCCACCAACTTTGGATATACGACCACAATCAGTGATAGTCTTGTAAATTCCTTCAATTGAATCATTTGTGCCGATTAAGAAGCAGCTACTGAGATTTGCTAATCTACTTCCAGCATTAAACAATGTAGGACTTGCATGTGTATAGTAATGTTGAGAAATTAAATTATAAGTTTTAAGTACAGAATCAATATCATCTTTATGAATACCAATTGCAACTCTCATGTACAAGTGTTGAGGTCTTTCTATAACTTTTTGTTTTTTAATTTCGTGGTCATATACTTTCATTAAATAACTTTTTTCCAATGTTTTAAAACCAAAATAATCAAATAAATAATCTCTAGAATAGTCTATCGCAAAATTTAATATAGTTTTGTTTTTTCTTATAATTTCAATAATGTCATCTGCTAATATTGGCATATCATTTCCATTTTTGTCTTTATTATTATATAATATTTCCATAACTTCACTAAAACATTCATGTGTTGATTTGTGTAAATTACTAATACTTATTCTAGATGCTAACTTTTGATATTCTAAATTTTCAATCATACTTACTGCAATTCTAGATGCTTCTTCGTCTAATTCACATGATGTAACTCCATCGTATATACTAGATACAACTTTTTGTGCAATTATGTCTGGATCAATAGTTTTTAATTCTCCTAATTGTTTGTCATAACATAACTTTCTGAGACGATAAATAATCTTATCAAATGACAACTGTTCGAACCTTCCATCTCTCTTCTTAATTTTCATTTATTTAACTCTCTAATTTATCTTAACTTAAGATTTTTTATTTATTTTTTTTATATAAATAAAAATTAAATAGTTTCAGTATTTTACATTGAATGATAAAATATCTTGACGACGAAAGGGAAAACATGCCAATTATTGTTTACTAAACTTTTTTCTGACTATTATAATTATTTAAACTAATAAAAAAATAAATAAAAATTTTAATTTTACATTTATTAATTACTCACTTAGTTGACTTTACAAAATATTTATTATGTCATCAAATAATAAATTTACATTTCCAATTAACTCGTCAAATTTCGATCAAATTTTAGATAATTTAGTAGAGAATGATCAAGGACAACAAAATCAAGATAATATTAGTCAACAATTTGATTACCAAGAATACAATGAATCAAATGATCAAAATAATCTTCCAGAAAATAATAATACATTAGATCAAAAAGTAGATCTTTTAGCATTAACAAATGGCTGGAATGATAAAAATGAAAGAATTATTATTTCCGTTGGTGAAAATGCAGCATCTTATAAATGGATGCATGACAAATGTTCTAGTAGTTATAAATTTTATAATCAAATTACAAATATTATACTTATTATATTTACAACTAGTTTATCAGCTGAAACTATGATTCCAATTAATCCAGATAATCAAACTTCAATTGATATTTTCAGAAGAATTTTTACATATGTTTCAACAATTATTTCAGTTCTTGTTAATTTTTTAAATTTTCAAAGATTAAGCGAAAAACATTCTAATTCTTCAAAAGAATTTAGTCAACTATATCATGATATTCAACAACAAATGTGTATGTATAGAAGAGATCGACATAATGCAACAAAATATGTAGCTCATATTTTAAAATCTTATGATTCATTAATATTATCTGCACCAAATATAAGTAATAGAGTTATTAAACAATTCAAAGATACTTTTAAAAATTCTGATATATCTATTCCTGATATAGCAGATAGAATTCAAAAAATAGAAATTATTACAGAACAATCTGATGGTAACAATGGTGGTGCTAATGGTAATGGAAATGGCACTGCTGGCGGTATTGAAATGAAAAATTTAACAAATAATAAAATTGTAAATTCTAAACAACTTCCAAGTCTTAGTCATTACGGAATTAGTAATCTAGAACAAATTCATAATGTTTTTCAAATTCATGGAGATATTTCAGATCAAGATATTCAAAATGCAAATTCAAAACAATTAAAACAACTTAGAAACAAATTTCTTAAAGAAAAATCTTCATATGAATATGATAGATTTATGAATCACGTAAAAGAAAATGATGAAAATAATGATGAAAATCAGTAATAACTATAAATATGCAGATTTAAATAAATGTAAATAAAATATTAATTTTTAACTAATATTTTATATTTTATTTTTTTTTTTAATTCTTCCTTTTCAATACAGTAAGACCATTATTATTAGTGTATACTTTATAAATTTCCCATTCTTTATTTACATCTAAAAATTCATCAATTGCTTTTTGTAATCCCATATTGATTTCCTCTACAGGATATCCTGACTCATCTGATTGTTTTTTTGCATCCCATCCACATCTTATTGTTTCTCCATCTATTTTGTCTAATTCTGTATCATGCATTACTATATATTTTTTTACCTTTTTATGATGAATGTCTAATTCTCTCCTCAAATGTCCATATATATGCCATGTATCTATAAATAACATATCTGTCTCTGGTATATCACATTTTATACTATTTTCACATATAAATTTCATATTTATTCCATGCATACTTGCTATATTTATTACATTTTTGATTTGGTCTATGTTAACTATATCTACAGAAATAAGATTTTTTACATTGGAATTATTCTTTATTAATCCAGTTAAAAACGCCCAAGTTGATACTATACTTCTAACACCAAATTCACATATAGTATTACATTCAGTTGATAATTCCATTAATGTTGGTAAATGTTCATTTATATCTGATTCTGTTTTACATAATTGCTTATATATTGTTTCTATATAATTCATTTTACTTTATTAACTATATTTTTTAAATCATTTTAAAACATATTAGTAGCTTATTTTTAGTAGTAATTAATAAAAACTTTTTACTACATAATTAAATGTATCTGGAGTAATTTGTTTCAAAATTTCAGATAACATATCAATTGTTCTAATTTTTCCCATACTTAGGTAACTATTATTAATTATCATATTGTTTAATCCAATAATAACTTCTATTAATGAACTTTTATCTAAATATTGAAGTGTAACTTTATTAACTTGATTTAATTTATTATTTGGATATTCTAAATCACTTACATCACTTTGTTTATCAAAACTAATAATTTTACTTTTCATTATCCTAATCTCACATATAACTTTACTTTCTTTTAATTTTGTATTAAATAAATCAAAAGGCCCCTTACGAATTTGTGTATAATTTTTTCTAACTATGAATTTATTACCAAAGTTTTGGGACCCCTCGGTATTATTACTATTTAATTCTTCTATCGTATAATAAATCTTATATTGATTCTTTTTCTTCGATTCACGTGAATCTTCTACTTCAAACTCCTCTAAATATTTTGTTAAATATGTCATAATCCACTCTTTTATTACATCTAAATCTGTTGTATACATTACATTTAATAGTATCTCTTCATCTTCTTTTTTAAAAATAAAAAACATGTTTAATTTAGATTAAACATATTTTAGAAATTATTTTTTATTATACAACTTGATTGTAAATTTAATTAATTTATTGTCCAAAATTTTTGTTCTCTACCACTTGGATCATTTATGTTAGACCATTTAGGAAACCATTCATCAACTGTGTTTTCAATATTGTTTTTTGCAATACAAAATAAACCAGAAAATAATTCTCTGTAAAATAATTTTTCTTTTGTGTCAGGTTTATTAGTAATATACTTGTTTCTTAATCTATTGTAATCTTCCGATGTATATAAATTTTCTACATAATCTTTTACTGCATCTATCCAATTATCATTTTTCCCATTAAATCCACTTACACCATCGCTAAATTGTTCTTTCTTTCTATATAAAATTTCATTTGGTAAATAATTATCTTGAAAAGAATCTCTTAATATTTGTTTTTCCATTTTACCATTCTTACCAAACATTTTCCATTCAGGATCCAAATTTATAATTGTATTTACAAATTCTATATCTGTAAATGGAACTCTTACTTCAATTGAATTTGCCATACATGTTTTATTTGCTCTTAAACAATCAAATTTATGAACACTACTTATCAAATTAATAGTCTCCATTTGAAACTCGTATGAACTTGGAGCATTTGCCCCATATAAATAACATAATAATTCATCAGATAATTCTCCAGAAAATACAACTTTTAAATTTGGAAATTGTTTTTTTATTCCCAGTGTTAAAAAATACATGGCTGTACTTGCTCTTACTGTAGTACAATCATAACTTTCTATAAACCATATAACTTTTTCTAAATTATTAATTCCTTCTGTTGGAGAAAAATAATATTCATAATGATCAGTATCAAGGTACTTGGAAACTTTTCTTGCAGCAATTAGATCTGGAACATTTTTATTAACTCCTACACTAAATGTTTTAATTCGTTTTGTATATCCCATTTTTTTAGCTTCCTTTACAACTAAACTTGCTATTAAACTACTATCTAATCCTCCTGATAATAAAACTCCAAAATCTATTTCATTTTTTCCTGTTATTAAATCATCTAATTGTGATCTTACACTTTCCGTTAATTTTTCTTTTATATTATTCATAATTTCTTCTTTGGTCAAATCTCTTTTATTTTGAGTCTGAAGATAATTGTGGTAAAAGTTTAAATAACTAGAAAACTCAAAATCTGTAATTAGTTTATTTACATTACCATAAAAATAAGTTCGTGGTTGAAATATGTTAATATTTGTATTTGGTTCTTCTATCATAGTTTTCATTTCAGATGATATCATGCATTTTGTTATAATATTTGACTCATTTGAATGTGAAATATATAATGGTGTAACACCTATAGGATCTCTTCCTATAAATACATGATTATTTCTATTGTCAAACAAAACAAAAGAAAATTGACCTTTTAATTTATTAAATACTTCAACTAGAGACTTGTCTTTGTATTTTTCATATAATGGTATAAGAATTTCACAATCTGATTGTTGACATTTGTAATTTAATTCTTCTTGTAATTCTTTCCAATTAAAAATTTCTCCATTTATTATTAACACAATTGTTTTATCATCATTGTATATAGGTTGTGGTGTAGAATTCCCATTAATCATTAATCTTGTATGAATCATTGTCACTTTTGTGTCTTCAAATGTTTTTGTATAATTTCCTGTTGAATCTGGACCTCTATGTTTTAATTTAATAGATACATCCTTTATTAATTCTGTTTCACTTTTTGATTCGCTTGTTGTTTGGGTATTTATTTTTTCAAATAATGCAAAAATACCACACATCGTTTAAAGTTAACAAATTATATTAAATTTATTATAAATACATATATTCATTTTTTTAAATGACTTCTTTAGTATATATTCATATTGGAGAAAATCTCCCAAGTTATTTATTTGATTCTATATATCAAACTCTTTTAATTCATGAGTATTCTTGTAAAATATATTTGATTTTAAATGACTCGAATATTCCTGAAGCTAAAAAAATTATAAATAACTTTAACTTGAATTTATATTTTAAAAATAGTTTTTTTCCAGAAAACATAGTACAATTTGTCCCTTTATCTTTACTTCATAATAAACTTGTTACTTTAGAAAAATTTTCTGAATATGAATCTTTAATTAATCATAAATTTAATCAGTTGTCAAATTTTAGAAATGGATTTTGGATCTCTACTACAGCAAGATTCTTTTATATAGAAGTTTTTATGACATTATTCAAAGAAACTAACATTTTCCATATTGAAAATGATATTATGTTATATCAAGATTTAAATAAAATATACAATTTCTCATTATCTTATTTTAATTGTAAAGAGAATACTGGTTTAGATAAAATTTGTATGGTTCAAGATTCTCCTAATAGAGTAATTCCTTCTATTTTATTTTTTCCAAATAGTGATTCAATATTTAGATTAACTCAGCATATAACAAATGAGCTTAAAATATCTAATTCTTTTTTAAATGATATGTCTCTTTTATCTAGTTTTACTGATAAATTTATTTGGCCAATTGAAAAAAATAAAAATTCTATATTTGTATTTGATGGAGCTGCTATAGGACAATATTTGGGAGGTGTAGATTTACGTAACACAAATGAAGAGTCCAACTTAAATGATTTGGATTATTATCAAAATAAAACAAAAGGATTTATTAATGAAACTTCGGTTTTTAAACCACAAACATGTATTTATTCGAAATTACAAACAATAAATGATCAAAGAACCACAAATATAAAAACATTTCATTATTTTCCTAAAGAACAATTGCTCGATAATAATAATCACTCACCTAGTTTTTTCCCACTAGTAAATTTGCATATTCATTCAAAACAACTATATCAATTTTCTAGTATATTAGATATTCAATATGATGATATAATATCTGGAGATAGAATTGTTAATTTATGTGATTTCACAATTTTAACAACAAATATTTTAAATTATCATAAACATATAGAAAAATATGCAAAAGATGTTATATTGATTAAAAATTTTAATAAAGTAAATTATAATTTATTGAATGACTATTTTAAGTCATTTTGTATAAAAAACAATACTAATTCTATAAAACTATTTATTTATACACATATACTCGAACCATTTATGAATTATATATTACCTCATCTAGATACATCATTAAAATATATATTGTATGTTCACAATTCAGATGATAGTTTTGATAGAAAATTTATTCCATTATTAGAAAACAATTGTATAGAAAAAATATTTACACAAAATATAGATTATAATCATCCAAAATTAGAATTACTTCCAATTGGTTTAGCAAATGAAATGTGGCCTCATGGTAATATTTCTAGTTTATACAAAACTATAAAAAATACATATTTATATAAAAAATCAAAATCAATATATATAAACATTAATCCAAACACATATGGATATAGAAAAGAATTATTAGATAAAATTATATTAACAAAAACTTATAGTGTATCAAATAACAAACCTTATGAAGACTATCTTATAGAATTATCACAACATCGTTTTTGTTTATGTATAAGAGGTAATGGTATTGATACTCATAGATTTTGGGAAGCATTATATTTAGGAGTTATTCCAGTTATTATAAATAATAACATCACTCAAATTCAAAATTTTGTTGATTATATTAAAAGATTAGATATTCCTTTTCTAGAAATAAAAAATGATAATATAGATATTATTTTGAATAAATATAATGATTCATATTTTAGCGAAGATTTATATAAAAAATTAATTCACAAGATACGATCAAGTATTTATAATTTAAATTGTTTAAAACTTAAATATTATACTTAAAATTTTTAATCACTTATTCTTTTATTAAAAATTGTAATTTAAAAATATTGAAATTTATTTATTTAACTGGGTCGTTAAAAGACAATATTAAAATTCCCATATAACTTTAGAGTTTTAGATAATATATAATCTAATTTAATATGGAATCTGGCTTTGGACAAAATTTAGAAGGCTTTCTTGTTAAAGGAAATTTATCACTTAATCCATCACTTCTTCCTTTATATCAAGGAGATGGATCTCTTGAAGCATCAGGAACATTATATATTAATAATATACAAGAATATACTCCAAATAATGGAATAAATATTCACAATACTATTTTTACAAAAAATCAAATAACAATTCCTTATACTGCTCCAAGCTCATTAACATCTGCAAGTTTATTATTACATGGTGGTATAACAATTAATAAAACAAGTTTTGCTACAAGTTCTACAAATGGTGGTGCCCTTACTATATTAGGAGGTGTTGGTATAGATAAAAATTTATTTATTGGTGGATTCAATGAAATAGCATTAGATGTAAATGCAAATTACATTGTTAATGTCAAGGATCCAGTCAATCCTCAAGATGCAGCAACAAAAAAATATGTCGATGATAGAAAATTACAAGGTAATTTTACAACAGGTCAAGTAATTATTGCTGATTCAAATGGTGATTCAATTCGAGGATATCCAAATTTTACTTATGATGGAACTACATTAACATTAGATAGCACTCAAAATAATACAGGAACATTGGGAGGAGCTCTTGCTATTTCAGGTGGAGTTTCTATAAACAAAGAACTTTTTATTGGAGGACTTAATGAAATAGCATTAGACGTTAATAATAATCATATTGTTAATCTAAAAGATCCTATAAATCCTCAAGATGCCGCTACTAAAAAATATGTCGATGATAAAACATATGGTAATTTATTTGGTTCTTTTGGAAAAAACGAAATCATTACTGGAACAACAGATCCAAATAAACTTGTTAGTTATTCCTCTTTTACTTTTGATGGAACAACATTAGAAATAGGATCACTTGTTAGTCAAGGCAATGTAGTTATTTATAATACACAACCAGCTTCAGGTTTTAGTTCTGGCAGTTCTTTGTCAACATATGGAGGAGTCAATATAGGTAAAAATTTAATTATACAAGGTTATAATGATGTTGCAATTGATGTCAAAGATAATTATATTATTAATTTAACAGATCCACTTAATCCACAAGATGCAGCTACAAAAAAATATGTTGACGAAAATAAATTATCTGGTAATTTTACAACAGGTCAATTAATTATTGCTGATTCAAATGGTGATGCTATCAGAGGATTTGACAATCTTTCATTTTCAACTATAAATGGAACTATTGGATCACTTGTTCTTAATAATAATACATCACTTATATTACAAAATTCAACTGATGCATCTGGATTAGGAGCAGATGGCGCTTTAAAAATACTTGGAGGTGCTAGTATCTTCAAAAATGTATTTATAGGAGGACAATTAGATGTCAATCTTCAAAGAATTACAAGTGTTGCAGACCCCATTGAAGATATGGATGCTGTTAATAAACGATATGTTCAATCACTTTTAGATGTAAGCACTGGTGGAGATAATTCTATTATTATGAATAATAATTCACCAATTCCAATTGACATAGAAGGATTGACTTTTGATTCCACTGTGCGGGCTTTTGTATGTTATATTTATGTTAATCATGCTTATCAAGAAACTTCAATTTATACTCTTAGAGGTATAAATACTGGAAGCGAATGGTATATAGTACATACGTATGTAGGTGAACCTACTAATGTTAATTTTTATATTAGAAGAGACAGTGATGGAAAAGGTATAGTTCAATATACTAACTTAAATATTATTGGTTTTACTTCAGCACAATATCGAATTTATACACAAATTTTTGATGCAGCAAGTGGAACTCAACCTCATTTCACATTATCAAATAATACCTTGTCTTATACTAATGTAACACCACTTACATTTACAAACACAGAAATAGAAGGTGCAAAAATAGTAGCATCAATTGCAAATGATACAACAGGACAACATGGATTATTCTTTTTTAATATATTAGAAAAAAATGGAAATTGGGTATTACATAGTCATAATATAGGAAATGTTGAAAATATTAAATTTAAAATAGAATCAGATGGATTAACAGGAACTGGAACTATACAATTTATTAATACAAATTCAGTTGGAGATTATGTTATGAGAATTAAAAAATTTCAAGTTGCAGATATCCAAACTTCTATTAAACTTAATGCTAATACTTTAGTTCCTACTTCAACCAATATTGCAGAATTCAATTTTCAAAAAACACAAACTAATTTTAATCTTATGATATATGCTTATGTTCCTACTACTAATAAATATTCTTTATATGAAATAGAAGCATTAAGTAAAAATGAAGTATGGAGTGTAAATAGTAGATTTATTGGTGACCCATTAGGATTACAATTTTCCGTAGATACAACAGAAGAATTTTATATTTTAAAATACAAAAATACAACACCATATGATGCTTATATTAAATACAGTTTAGATGCACCTCCAACTTTTCAACCTTTACCTGTAACAAAAGGTGGAACCGGTAAAACATATTTAACTCCATATGCAGTTTTACGAGGTAATGGTAGAGATCCTATTGTTGCGTCAAGTGATTTTATTTATAAAGACAACACTCTTATATTAGGTAAAGATAGTTATATTTGGTTAAAAAATACAATAACAGCAACAAATGCTTCATCTGGAGCTCTTGTAGTTGATGGAGGTGTTGCTATTACTAAAAATTTAATTGTAGGTGATGGTATTGATGCAAATTATAAAAAAATTGTAAACGTAGAAGATCCAGAAAATTTAAAAGATGCTGCTAATAAAGAATATGTTGACAAGTTAATTAATTCTGTTATTTCAACGTCTAATTCATTTGTATTTAACAATAATGTAACAACTCCAACTAATATACCTGATTTTAATTTTTCATCAAATACAAAAGCATTTATTTCCTATGTATATGTCCAATATAACAATGATAAATGTGCTGTATTCACATTAAGAGGTATTAAACGTCAATCAAATTGGTTTTTATCAAAAACATTTTTAGGTGACTTTACAAATGTAGATTTCTTTGTAGTTGATTCTAGTGGTATTGGTCAAATTCAATACACTAATAATAATTTATCTGGTGTAACTTCTATTAAATTCAATACTATTACAGAAATCAAAGAAACATCTCAAGATAATCAAATTGATCTTACATTATCAAATAACGTTTTGTCTTTTACTAATATTCCAGAATTAACATTTTCTAATTCTGATCATCATTCTTTTCAATTAGTTGTTTATGTATCTAATGATACTACTCAACAATATGGAATGTATATTTTAAATTGTTTATTGAATGATGATACTAATACTTGGATATTGACAACATATTCATCTGGAAATGTAACCGGTTTACAGTTCAAAATTATAAATGATTCTCTAAATGGAATAATTCAATATACTAATACAAACACAACAGGTTCATATCAATTAAGAATTATGCCAAGTAAAATTTTAAAATCTCAATCTTCTTTAACATTAGCAGCGAATACAAACACTCCAACTAATATAGATGCCACATATTTAGCATTTGATAAAAGTCAATATATTTTTCATATTTTGGCTTATGTAGAAATTCCAAACGAAGACAAATATGCTTTTTATGAAATTGAAGGTTTATATTGTGATAATGAATGGAAGTTAAATTCTCATTTTATAGGTGATAGAACTGGTATTATGTTTTCAATTGCTACTAGTAATTATGGGTTCTTACAATTTACTAATCCAAATAACAATAATGCTATTATAAAATATACAATAGATTCACCATTAGTTATTCCTTTACCTGTTAAAAAAGGAGGAACTGGTAGAACATTTTTAAGACCAAATGCTGTTTTAAGAGGAAATGGTATAGACCCAGTTATAGCAACAGATGATTTTGTTTATGAAAATAAAATATTAACTCTTGGTGATCAAAGTTCTATATTAATAAATAATACAACAGTTGCAACCAGTAATACGTCTGGTGGTTGTATAACAGTATTAGGTGGTGCAAGTATTCAAAAAAATCTTATAGTAGGAACACAATTAAAAGTCAACGATATAGATATTACACCAAGTGTAGGTGACATTAATCAAAGAGAATTTATTGCTGCTAACGATCAAGTTTCTCCCGTTGACGTTTCTGGATTCGTTTTTACTGATTCTAGTATAAAATCATTCACTGGTGTTATTTGTGTAACAGTAGATGCTGATGATATTTATGATTCTCTTTATGAATTAAAAGGTATAAAAAAGAAAAATGGATGGAATCTTTATTCATCATATGTTGGAGATACATTAAATATAGATTTTTATATTACATCTACAGGACAAATACAATATACTAGTCAAAATTTTGTAGATTGGAATTCCACTATTATGAAATTTAGAGCTTTTACAACCACTTTATAAATTTACAAATAATTTCAGTTAGTTAGAATCATCTTATTATTTTATTAAATACTAATAAGTTGATTTTGTTTATTATTTATTATAAATTAAATGAAAAATTATTATTCTATATTAGAAATTGATAAAAATGCATCAGAAGAAGATATTAAACGTTCTTATAGAAAACTAGCAATGGAACATCATCCAGACAAAGGTGGCGATAAAAATTTATTTCAGGAAATTCAAGAAGCATATGAAACATTAAGTGATCCAAACAAAAAACAACAATATGATCACAGAAATTTAGGTGGCAATGGTAATGGTATACCATTTAATTTCCCATTTTTTTCTTTTAATTTTAATAATTCTTCTAATAAAAAATTCAAACGAGAAAATCATATACATAATATTAATATTTCTATGAATGATGTTTATAATGGTTTAACTAAAACATTTAAAATATCTAAAAACTCAAAATGTTTGAAATGTCAACAAATATGTGAATTGTGTAATGGTGATGGTAATATAACAAAACATATTAGATTAGGACCTATAACACAAATTATTAATGA
>Ga0102830_1000236_pt1 | contig 26379 bp, 30 predicted proteins | sample ColrivemetaGS703_FD_84511 | JGI IMG/M metagenome (GOLD analysis project Ga0102830, IMG submission 84511) | Estuarine microbial communities from the Columbia River estuary - Freshwater metaG S.703 | ecosystem: Environmental > Aquatic > Marine > Intertidal zone > Estuary | place: USA: Columbia...
AGTGGGTCTAAATCTAAACCATTATCCATCATAAACATTGTAAGGGATACTAATTTATCTCTAAATTCTTTATTATGTTCTAATCCTTTTTTAGTGATGTTAGATACTACAATTTTATCTTTATGTTTATCAACTTTAAAATCAGATGGTACTACATTTTTGATATGATCCTTATAGTAATCAACCCTATTAGAATCGGATGAAATGTTTAAATCTATATCCTGGTTTTGTAGTGGTTCAAAAAAATCATTAGAAGAAGGTTGTTGAGGAGTATTATCATGTCCACATTTGTGGCACATATATAAGTCACTTCCTCCATCTTTAATTTTCCAAGTCCAACCACATTCATCACAAACGATAGAATCACCTTGAATTTCCTCATCAACAAATGAAGTTATTTCGTCACCTTCATACACATATGATTCTTCAGTTGAAGGTTTAACTTTAGATAAATCTAGTTTTTCTAAAATTGGGCGAATTAAATCAATAGACTTTTTAGAGTATTTTTCTTCAAAATATTGTATCACATCAGATTTTTGAGGCATAGCATACGTTTAGCTATAAATATTAAATGTCTTCCCGTTTTGCTGTTGTTCTAAATGATTCAAATGAAGGAGATGATGTTGGGTTTTCTAAATCAAATAACTTACGTATTGTTTTAAAAATATCTAAGTTTTCTTCTTGTGTACGTTCTGATTCTACTACTTCCCAGCCCTTACCTTGCATTTTATCTTTTTTAGGACCACGTTTAGATGACTTTAGCCATAGTATTCCTTGGCGTTGAGCATCCTTCCCGTAACATTCTTTATAACACTGCGTATAAACTGCGGTTTGCAATTCATATGTTGGTTGAATGTGGTTAGAAGTTTTAACGTCTAATACCCACAATTCATCATTAATTTCACAAATTAAGTCACAAGTACCTGCTACTTTTAATTCATCTGAAAATAAGTGTACTTCGGTTTCAATAAGTTTAGGTTTATGGGTTTCCCAAAATTCTACAAAATGTAAAAACATCTGCCACACATCTGGGTTATGTTGTGGGTAACCATTTTTGTCTAAAAATTTTAATTCAGCCCCATTTAAATATTCTTCTACCATTTCATGGACTTGAGTACCTTCTTCAGCTGCTTTTTTAACAATGTACTCTGAAGCGTACCCTACTTTTTTAAGCCAGTCCTCAAAGTGTCGGCCTTTGGGGTAATATCCTAAAACATAAGTTACAGATGGATAATAATTACCATTTCGTCTATAAAATCGTGAATCAGGTAATGTAATTTGTTTATGATCGTCAGATATTTCTAAAATGCGATTATAAGAATGTTTGATTGTACTCATACTAGTTCTAGTTTTTTCTCAAATAAGTTTGAGAAGGTTAATGGTTGAGTGGTTTGAATTAATTTAGTAAAGTTTTCAAAACCCATTTCACTTGGGTCTTTATCTTTTAATTCTACTAAATATACTTCTTTACCCTCGTTTAATAGTTCTTCACAAAATGTTAAAGCTTGTTTAATAGCATCTTTATCCAATGCTATGTATATTTTTTGTACCTGTGAGGTAACTAGTTTTTTCTTTAATTTATCCTGGATGTTTTTACCTAATAAAGGTATTACATTACGTTTAATGGCCATCATATCAAATGGTCCTTCACATAAAATAATAGGTACATTCCAGTTTATAAAAAATTCAAATGGAACAATGTTTCTTGATACATTTGGATTCTTATATTTGGATCTAGAAAATTCTTCAAATCCTCTAGAAGTAAAATAATTTAAATTACCTTTTTCATCATATGAAGGTATAACAATCATATTGCTATATGGGCCATGTTCGCAGTAACCAATTTGGTACTTAAGTATATCATACTTGGTGATACCACGGCGTTTTAGGTAAGCTAACGCGCGTCTACCAATGAGGTTATTGGCAGTCACATCAGTTAGCGGAATAAATTCTTCAGGCAATTTAACGCGCTCTAAATCGGTTTCTGTGTGTTCGGATTTAGAAGTACCTACTAAAGAATACAGGGATTGAAGTTTATCAGGTGTAACTTCTAGATGTTTAAATAAACGAGTTAATTTTTTACCTTTAGCATTACATACCCAACAATGCCAAGGATTGTCACCTTTAGCATTTGTATCCATATTAACCTCAAGTTTAGGTTTATGATGTTTACAAAATGGACAGTGATATGCTCTGTTATTTTTAGAGGTATTTTTACCTGCTCCTAAGACAGAATCCACCAATGTTACTAACAGTTGATTTACCATATTGTGGAATATATGGAAGAGACTTAAGAAACAAAATCTCTTTTAAAAAACTTTCCTAATATATTGTCATTGTAACTGTCTACAAGTAAGACATTATACTGGCATTGGTAATGTAGTTCCCAATAAGTTAATTCTTTCTTGGTATTAACTATTTTAATGATATCTCTTTGGAATGCTAAGTTGCCTTTAGATTTTATTTCGGCAAGTATTTCTTTATTAGAACCCCAATATGTAGCCCAATCAGATTCTTTTTGTATTCTTTTTGTTGTTGCTTTACGACCAGGACCAGATTGTTCAGCTAATTCAGATTTGGTTAATTTTTTCTTTATATTATGATAAAGACTTTTTTTACCAATATAAAATTTACCTGTTATCGCATTAGTAATTCTATAAATGAATCCAAAACTATTTTCCGGGAAGTCTTCTAAAGTAATGAATTCTTTAATTTGAGTGTTTTCATATCGAAACCAGTTATTCATGTTTAAAAATTTAGATTTACTTGAAATAAAGCTTCGTTATTAAAATTTTTATTATATGGTCTAGGGAGTTTAGCAGTTGCTAATAGCTCATTATTATCATTGTATAAACCAATTGTGGTGATATATGCTTGTGGATTTTCATACCACTCAGGGTGTATTATAATACCTGAACTACCTGAAATAAAGCTTGGGTTAGATGGGTAATTATATTCTAGGTTTCGAGTTCTAATAAAGACTGAATTAAGGGGAGTAAAGTCTTCGTTTTTAAGAATAAGGGTTGAAGATGCAGGGGTAGACAAGTTTTGGGAGCTTATGATAACTCCTATATCTGGGAATATATAGCCATATTCTCCTGTACCTACTCCATAAGAAAATTTTCCTGCTCCTGCTACAGTTCCAAGAACTAATTTATATGCTCTTCCACAATTGAATAATTGAGGAGATTCCATATTACTATTATCAGTATAATTCCCAATTCTTAAACTACCAGGTAATAAAGCACTTTTATATTTGTCTCTAGCAATTGATATAATATTAAAAGTAGGTTGAGATGATCCGTTCCAAAAAAATTCAGCATTATTATCCCCAAAAACTATATTGCGTAATTTACCATATACGGCTCTTGGAGTGCCAGAGCCATTTTTATTAGCAGATGTTACACTATACTGTACATTAGATCTGTTACCTATAAAAATATTACTTATAGATCCTGGGTATATAATTTCAGTGCCTATTCCAGGAGTAGTAAATGTGGGGATATTATCAATAAAATTACCACTAGCATCCCTCCAACATGATGTTGAGGTAGAAACAATTTCTGAAGTAAAGTCTAAAGGATCTATTCTAGTTAAAGTCATAATTTTATCTATCTAAGTTTACAACTATTGTCATGTCTGTGGTTCTGCTAGTTGGTATAGGTTGTGATAATTTAGCTACTGCTAGTAGCTGTTGATCATCATCATACAAACCAACAGATGTTATGTAAGGGGAAAATGAAGATCCAGTTACAAAATCCCATGCTTTTCCACTAGTATCTACAGTACTACTATTCATTGGACTAATATACTCTTTAGTAGAAAATATAGATGAGTTTAATGAGTAATTAAATTCACTTTCTCTAAGAGTACATTTATATTGGGTTTCATATATAACTTTAGAGCTTTGAAAACTTAAATTCATATTCATAAAAAACCAGCCAAATACAGATTCATCAAAAACAAGATCAGGGAATACTATTATTCCATGAGCGTAATTAATAATGCCTATTATCTGTCCGGCAAAGGCTCCATTAGTAATTACTAATCCTCCTTCTCCATTATCTTGTACTGTAATGGTTCCATAACTATCAACGGTGGCAATATCAGCACAAGAAAAACTAGTAGGATTTATGTAATCACCATATAAGGTACTAGGAATAGAGATTACATATAGACTTGTTGGGTCAGCATTAGGAAACGATCCGGAGCGAATAAATCGAGGTTGATATAAAGTCGTATCTAAAAAATTATCAAATCTACTATGCACATTTAAAGTAGCTCCTCCGGCAATAATGTTACCATTCATATCAGTTTGAATGGTTTCTCCTTCAGGGTTAGGGACTTGATTAGAATAATATAACTGTCTTATAGTACGATATACTTGTGTAAGTGTTACATCTTGATAATCTGCAACAGTAATTCCATCAAATTCTATGTTTTGTTCATCATCATATGGAATGTTTGCCCCAACATATTTTTTTATATCAACAGCATCCCATTGGGAATTCCCATTAAAAGTAAAACTTTTATGTGTAACTAAAGGTGTTATTATAACATCTTGTGAAGTAAGAGATTTGAAAGCACCCATTCATTTAGAAATCTAATTTAACACGTATTAAAGCTTCTTTGGTAAAATCTTTTTTAAGTGGTTTTGATAATTTAGCTACTGCCAATAACTCATTATTATCATTGTACATTCCTACAGATGTAATATAGGTTTGAGGATTTTGTATGAATGCATCATATATAATAACCCCTGAACTTCCAGAAATAAAGCTTGGGTTTTCAGAGTAATTAAATTCAGCATTTCTAGCTCTAACAAAAGCAAAATCTGATGTTACTGTTTCTTGGCTAAGGATACTAAAATCACAATCTCCAGCATTACTTAAGCAAGTATTAGCAAAATCAAATGCATTATTTTCATCAGTACCTGCAGTTCTTGGGGTACTAAATCCTACCCATTCATTTATAGCTGCTGGGTTAAATAATATAACTCCTATGTCTGGGAGGAGATATCCAAATGCTCCTTGGGTGCCGCCTCTAGCTGCATTAGTAACTCCACTTCCATTACTACCTGATACTAGCTCAAATGCTCTACCACAGTCTAAGTAAGTAACTGTAGTTACATCTCGGCTATTATCAGTTAGCCCCTGGCTTGCGTTGTTTTCAAGTAATATATTTAAACTCCCAGGGAAGATAGCTTGTTTATAGCGAGCACGAGCTAAAGACACAACATAAAAATTAGGTTGTTCTACTCCTCCAAAATTAAAAGTAGCATTTTCATCACCATAAATTAAATTTCTAAATTGTCCATAAATAGTACGGGAAGGAGTATTACCAGGAACAGAAGCATAATATGGTACAGTGCTGTCTCCATCTACATCCCCATATGCTACATAAAATTGAGGGGCAGCAGTTGCGGATGTAGCGGTAGTTTGGTAAGCAGTAATATAATAATCACCGCTAGGACCAGATTGTTGAGCAGTAGAAAAATATATGTTGCCAAGAGAAGCACTATTAGTAGACCAGGCAGGTCCCACAACTGAGTCAGCACTGACTATAAAATCTTCAGGGTCAAATCTTTTAAATGACATTGGTTATTAATTTTTTAATTAAGAATTTTTGTTAATTTGAACCGGAACTGTAATTCTGGCTCCACTGTCTCTACCTACTACGGTTAGGGTGGTTGAAATTTGGTTTACTCCTGTTGGGAATAAAATATTAATTGTAGTAGCGGCTAGATTAATGGTAGTACCAACTACGGTTTTAGACACGTTAGTTCCAAGAGTAGTTGTTGAATTTAACGCATTAGCTTGAGTTGTATTGATACCTACACCATTAAACGAACTCATTAATCTTACATCGGATATAGTTGCGCTATAACCAGAAGATTCACGAGTTTGAGTTCCACCTAAATAATTTAATGTTTGGGGGCTAATAGAAAGTGTAGCACCTTGGTTCAAAGTAATAGTAGTATAACCAAGATCCAAAATAGGTAATTTAGAAGTACCTCTAGGGAGAGTAGTAAGCAAATATTTCATTGCTTGTGTCTCATCAGGAAATGCTTCTAATAAAGGCATACCATCAATTGCTTGTCCGTAAAATGCAGAACCTTCAGGGTGGTTAGGATTATACATTGTGTAATCAACTTCATCATCTGCTAAGGCAAATTGTGTAATTCTAAAAGAACCATCATTTTTGGCTAACAATTCTCTACCTTTTCTTGTTAAGATAGCGTCTACTGTAACTATTGAATTATTAAGAAATCCCATTTTTTATATTATTTTTTTATTATAAATATTATGATATTAAATCTTGTTGACTTAATTTCGCTATTGTACTGTCATAACTATTAGCTAATTCTTGGCTAATAAATTTAGGTTGAACTATACCTGTATATGCGTTTCCAGTGCTACTAGCTAGTTGGGCATATGTAAAACCTATATCAGAATTTACTTTTAGGTTAATAAAGGTTCCATCATTTACTAATCTATATAAAACAAAATGATCTAGCATTGATCCTGTAGGTACAGGAGGGTAAACTGTCAGAAATAATGTATCAGATTCTTCTACCTGTGTTACAGTATGTAAGTTATTTGGATTGTACTCAAATCTAATTTTGTCTCCTACTTGAACTTGGAAAGGAGTATTTACAGGATATGAAAGAAGATTAAATTTGTTTTCTGGGCTAAAAGCTGAGGTAAAGGTAAGGCCAGCTTGATCAATAACTGATTGTAAATCTTGTTTAAATACTGGAGAATAGCAATCATATAAGCCTGCTGAGGCAGTTAATACACTGAAGTTGCTGCCCGTTAAATAGGCTCCTATGGTCCAGTATGGAGCATCAATAACACGAGGTCCATTGGTGTATTGAGGAATTCCAAGAAAACTGGTGTTGGCTGAGGTTAGAGTAAGTTTAGAGGTAGAGTTGGCTAAAGAGTATCCGGCAGGGACACGAGGTGAAACTTGTAATGAAAGTACATCACCTGCGTTAAATTCTCGGAAGGGTGTTGTAAAACTAAATTGTTTTGCAACAGTTAAAATACCTTGAGTAGAAGAAGCAGGGAAATCAAACAATTTAGATTGACCAAATACTCCACCCCCAATTAGTGGAGATCCATTTAACATAACTTGTACAGACACTGGTATAGAACCCGGGTATCCAGCGGGGGCTGTGGCTTTTCTAATAGTAATGGCAAAATCAAAAATTACTCTAATTTGAACACTATTATTATATTCGTTTGTTGAAGTAGCAAAAGTATAAGTAGATTCAGTACTATCATAATCACCTAATGGATTTGATACATCATCAGGAGCAAGTATTTTAAAAGGTATAAATGAGGCAGAAGGAGGAACAGATCCAGTAGTATATGATATATTTCTTCCAGAAGCTCTAAAATTATAATCTGGGGTGGTGTTGTATAGTTGGGTATTATCAACATTAGCAAAGCTCATAGTAGGGAGATATGCTCCTGTGGATGAGCCTGTTTCTGTAACTATAATTTTTTCTAATCTTCCTATTCCAGTTATATCATATGTTCCGGCTAAGGCAGAATCAGTAGAATTAGTAGTACTTAATGGATCAGGACTAATCATTTTAACTACTGCTTGTTTACCTACTTCAAAATTACTTAACAAATTATTTAGTACTACCTGATCCTTAGCATCTCCAGTTTTAGGTAAATATGAATTTCCTTGAGAATCTACTAAATACTTAATCATGAATGCTGATTCACCTATAATTGTAGGGTCAAGGGTATTAGTAGCTTGAAAATATAAAAAATAGGTTTGATTTTGTTCTGCAGCAGGAAGAATATTGTATCCACTAGCATCTGTAGATGAGCCATTAAAATTTCCTTGGGCTGTTTCTAATATATCTAAAGAAGTAACTCCATCATTATAATTATAATCTATATTTGTTCCTGGGAGAGTAAATGAGTTATATTGGGATCCTTCATATCTTATTCTAGACCAAGCAGTTGATGCATAATTAGAATCTTCAACTGGGGCTGGGGTGCCTGATCCAGTCATTATGTCAGTAAAGTTAGTTGGGGTTAAAATTCCTGTGTTGTAGCTAGGGGATACATATAATTCAGAAGTTCTAAATGTCTTCAGAATTATTTAAAATTGCATTAGAATCATTATATTCAAATCCTACATAGTCTGGGGAGAATACTGCGGTGCGGTTAATGGAAATAGAAATAGAGGCCAGATTGGATTGTTTAGGAGTAGGAAAAGTAAATAGATAATATCCTTGGTCTTCATAAGAGGTAACAGAAGCATTAAAAAAATCTAATACAGAAACATCACTTCCTTCTACTCCTCCAATTCCATAATTTATAGAAAGGCCAGTTGCTTGTTGTAAATAATCTACTACGTTTATACTACCAAGAGCATTAATAGATACTTTAGCATATTTAAAACCTATACCTCTACTAACATTTTGTTCCCACCAAAGATTAATAAAACCTGTGCCTGGGGTATAGAATGCGTTGGTAAGGAATGAAGATTCATTAATTGTGCCAGCCGAATTAATAGGAGTATTATATTGTCTAACAGTATATGTAAATAAAGCAGTATTAGGATATTTAAATATATTATTTTCATTTAGTTCTCCATCAGAAGCTATTATACTATTACTACTAGTTGGAGTATAGGGTAATTCACCATTATAAAACTCGGCTTGATCACTATGTGCTAGTTGAGTTATACCTAAAGGAGTTACAACTCTTTCATTCCATGATTGAGAATTAACTGTTATAGGAGTTAATGAGTTATAATCATTAAAAGTACCTCCTGTGCTTCCAGTAATAAATCCAGAAGTTATAGAACCGCTATAATAATTGTTACTGCTAGTAACTTGTGGTTGTATAACTTTACTTCGTTCTAATAAATGTTGTTTAATAACAATGCCTGATTTTAGGTTTGTTCTTGCAGGAACAAAATCCTTAATCATTTTAAATAGTGAGTTATCAAAATACTTAATTAAACGAATGTAATTTATTGGTTTAAAATAAGGTTGTTGTGCTACCCATTGGTTAGAAGGACTAAAATAGCTATCAGCATACGTCCATAAATCAGGATATGTTGGGTAAAAAGTTTGTCTAGGATCTCCTATGTATTCTCCTATGTCAAAATATCCTAAAGCACTCTTAATACGATTGTCTGTTTGAGTTTGGGGTGAAAAAGCAACCTCTAAAGAACTAATATCCGGAGATACACTAGCAGTAGATGGAGGGACTTGTTCTATACCTCTAAAAGGAGATAAAGTATATGCTTCTTGAGTGTATTGAGCATTAATATCAGGTAAAGAAGCATCCATAGCACTTGATGAAAGAATTAAAATTCGATCATTTACAATATCTCGTATACCAGTTCGAGGAATAGTATTAGTATAATTTCCTCCTAATTCATTTACATTTAATGTAGTAGTAACAGGTAAACCGTACATACTAATAATATTTTGCAAGCCAGCTACTGTTCCTTTAGATTTTAATAAATAAGGTAAATTATGGTAAATACGCTTATACATTTCTTTATTAACATCATCTAAAGGAGTATAGTATGATTCTCTTGATGCTGTAACATATGTAGCGATTTTTTCCCTATCTGAGCCGGGTGGGAGGGTATCAGAAGGGGTATTAACGGTTTTGGTTCTTAGGTAACTTCCAGAGTCAAATCCAGTAAAGGCATTAAACAGGTCACTAGTAGAGAAATTGTTTTGGTAAATTTTTAAACCAAATGATCTAATAGCATCTGCTACTAAATCTTTAGAAATCCCATATTCTATGCGGTTATCCCCACTATATCTATTAGTTACATCTTTATAATATACCCAAATATTATCATAATATTGGCCAATCATATCAATAAACACTTTATAAGGCTCATTTTGAGGATCATCTCTCAAATATGAAGGTATAGTATTTATTAAATAATCTTGATTATTTTGATCATAATCTAAAGCAGTACTTAATAATCCTTCATACCAAGTGGTAACAGAAGCATCACTGCTAGTTACTAGGGCGTATGGGGGAGTAACAGTACTTTTAGGGTAAGTAATTGAACCTGTTTCAAAATACAAATAATATTCAAACCCATCAAAATTTTTAATTATATCTGTAATTTTATTACTGAAATATAGAACACTGGAAGTTATAGATGTGTTTGTGGTTTCATTAATGGTGTTTAAACTTGAATTGTATTGTTCAATAAGTTGAACTTTATAGAAAAAATTTCCAACTCTTGATACTGCAGAAGAAAAATGCACAAAGCTGGAAAAATCAGAGTAATTAATTCCTATTTCTATGCTTTTTTCAGCTAAATATGAAAGAATTTGATCGTATGAGGATACAAGTCCTGTTGTTAATAACTGTTCATAATTGATATAATCAGTTGAATTATTAATTCTATCCTTTAAAGGGAGATTTAAATTTGGACCTTTAAGTGTAGGATTAGTTAATCTAGGAGTGACAGGTAAAAATTCAAATTCAACATTAAATGCTAATGAATCTGCAACTTTAGTAACAATCCATAATGTATCTTTTAAATCAAATTGAGGAGGTAAAGGTTCATATAAGTTAATTAGTACCTCATATTGTGTGCTTGTTTTATCAAGTAAAATATTATTAGCTATAACTAACTCATTATCTCCAAAATTTAAATAAAAATCTTGGAAATATGTTGAATCGTTTGATCGTCTTTTAAATTGATTTACTAAATCTTCAATTTCAAAATTTACTAAGATATTTGAAGCTAATCTTACTTCTGTTCTATCTGGAGATATATTTTTTAGATAATAGTTTTGGCCTTCAAAAGATGAACCAAGTTCATTACTAAAAAAGTTATATATAGTATTATAGGATCCTTGAAAAAAACCAGCATCAAGTAGATTTTTTTCAGGGTCTAAACTAATTTCATATGTTGTAGAAAAACCCGAAGCTCCATCAACCGTATTAGCTATGACTTGATAACCATTAAAATTATGGTTAGTAAGAGTATAAGATCTATCTAAAGATTGAATAGTATATTCTACATAATGTATTGAAGGATTAAATGTAGAAGGAGAAGGTTCAGTAGAAAGCAAGCCTAAGTCCTGGGGGGAGTAGGATTGGATTTCTAGGCTATTAGGGTCTAAAGAAGTTATTTCTGCTGCCATTATGAATTAATGTTGGGTTGGTTAGTGCTTGGTGAGGCTTGTAAAGAAATTAATTGTTGGTTGGCGGCAAGTAGATCTTGTCTTAGGGTAGTTATTTCGTCTAATAAAAGTTGAATTTCTTCATTAGTTTGTTCAAAACCAATATAGTCACCACTAGTTTTAACTAGATATTCATGTGAATTAGTATTTCCATTAGTAGGAATATCATAAAACAAAGTATTATATAACTCAAAAAACTCCCCTACAGTTATAGTATCTGCTAAAGGGGGTGGCGGTACTGATACTTGTGAAAAAGAAGTATCAATAGTATTTTCATAGTTTTGTTTATTAAAAACTGTTTTATTTAACGGATAATTAGCCATTAACTACTTTAAAATAATAATTATTATCAAAAATTATTGTTGAACCATTTATGATACTTTTAATAAGTATCTTATAATATCTTTCAGGTTCTAAACCATTCATATAAAGTGTAAAATAACTGCCTTGTTCATCAACACTTAATTGAGTATATTGATTATCGTAATCTACAACAACTTCATTAGTATCCAAGTCTTTTATTGAAAAATATGAAGAAGTTGGAAGATAATAGTTTTGTGTATAGTAAGAAGAAGTTTGGAAAGTTCTTGTTGGGTATGTTGGTCTGCTGTTAACCCTAAATATATTTACACTTTCAGGATAAAAAACACCAATGTTATTATCTACAGATACAGTAGCAATTGTTGTAGACAATTTAGTAATAACAGAAGAACCAGTATTAAACGTGTAATCTCTCCATCTAAATTCTAATTGTGGTGGGTATATAGTATGAGTATCTGAGGAAAAGAATTGAATTTTAGATTGATAATCTTCATTATTAATGAATTCAATAGCTTGTTTAGCTATAATTCCATTATTATCTATAGTACCACTATACCATGCTTTAACCATATTAGTAACATTAGTATCAATGTCACCTGAGTCTTTATAAGTAAAGCTTTGAGTTGAATAGATAGGTAAAATAGTAGAATTTGATGAACTTATATACCAAGTACCTCCTCCAATCTCATTCCCGTATGATGCTGTTACGAAAGCTGGGAAGCCGCTAGTGGTCCAGGCGTTACTTCCAGAATATGATCTCCAAGTCCAACTAACCCCATTTTCAATTTCAGGACTATAATTGTATTTTCCGGTACCCATATTCCATGTAGTAGAGACAGGGTAAAATTCTAATGTTGTAGTAGTTGATAAACCTTCTAAATTAGCAGCAAATCCTCTAAAATTAGCTTGCCATTGAGAACCACTAATTTTGTTAGTAACAATATCATTAATCTCATTTGAATCAAATTGGATTAAAAATCTACTAGCTTGAGGGTAGGAAGATAAATTATTTACTAAAGTAGTAGTTTCTATTACTTCATCTAACCCTGTATTTTTGTTAGGGTAAAGGGAATAAATAGTAGCATCTTTAACAGGAAATAGTTTATAAACAGCCATTTTTTTATTATAAATATAAGAATTACAAAGATACTATACGCCCTTTAATATCAGAATCAGGGTATTTAACTTCAAAAATCATCGGATCTAATGAAGGATAAATAGTATTATTTTGAGTTGCCCCAGCAATATCATACGCAAAAGGAGAATACCCTGCAGAAATACCTACTTTATTAGTTACATTAATAGTTTTAACAGTTTGAACACCATCAAGTTTATCAAGCATAACATATAAATCTCTTAATGTGATAGGCTCATTCATTTGCCATTTGTCAATTTCAAAATAACTTTTTAAAACATTAATACAACTAATTAATACTTCACTGTTATTGTATTCCGGGAGAACTATAATATCAAAATCTACTCCAATATTAATGGTATATCCATCTCTAATTCGGATAGTGTCATTAATCATTCTATATTGGGATAAATATGTTTTTAAATTTTGTTTTAAAGCATTTGAGGCTGGTTTAAGTTTTTTATTAGCATCATAAGCTAAAACATAAAGATCTAATGTGGAAGGAGTTTCTCCAGGAAGAATATTTTCTAGCTTTTCGGGTTCTAAATATATTTTGGCTATTGAACCATATTGTGAGGGTAAACTTAAAGCTCTAACTAAATAATCATCTTGGGTTACTGTTCTTAATTGAGTACCAAATGCTGCTAAAGAATTAAATCTTAATTCATCAGTAGTATCTCCATCTTTACCTCCAGTAGCTGCTAAAGGGTTAGTAATTGCTACTGATCCAAGAACTCTTTCTCGGAGAGTAGGGTCTAGACCAGCAGTAACAATGGTGATATTAGTAGTATTAGTAATTGAAGTAATTGAATTAGCAGGTACATTAGCTGCTACTCCCCCTCCAGTTAAATATCTTACTGTTAAAGTTGTATTACTTGGAGCAATACCATAAGTACCTGTATATAAAAAATTAGCAGGGTCATAAGCTGTAAATAAGCGTTGGTCGATTGGGATAGTAAGATTTAATCCTATAAGATTTGGTGTCGGTGTGATAGTAGCATCAAAGTTAGAAGTATTAGTTCCTGCACCAAATTGAATTTGAAGAGTTGTAGGGGAAGTAAATCTTGAAACAAATCTTCTTGAGACTTTTAATAGTTGTAACAAATATGGTACTTCACCTGAATCATTAGGATTAGTATTAGTTATTGTGTCATATATAGTTTCTTGGGCTAGATATGGCACTTCATACCATTCATTATTATCACTATCTACTATATCTAATACTTGTATTATATTAGCGTCATTAATTTCTATAGTTTGAAAACGTTCTGGGGATCCAAATGAAAAGTCAATAGAGGTTACATTAGCTGAAATTGCATTTCGGGTTTTTTTAAGTAAGAAGAAATCAGGAACACCACCTACTGTACTATAAATTGTAATTTGAGTAGGGTCAGCTGAGCTAGAAAAGGTAAAATCTACAGGATCTTGCATAACAAAACCTGTAGCGCCATTTAAATTGGAGGCTAAAGTAGTGTTAGCTGCTATTTGTATAGCATAATCAAAATCAGGAACCCAAGTACTATCTGCAACATTTAGTTTAGCAGGAACCTGTTGGTAAATATCAACAGCAGCCAATGCTACACCAGTTACTTTAGGTCTGTAGCCTAACATATATGCTAAAGTATATAAATTATTCTGTTGGCGAGCAAACTGAACAAAGTTTTCTTGAATTTGGTTATCAAGATAAAATGACATCACATCACCAACATAAGCTGACATTTCCAAGAACAACATTCCTGGGGATGAGGGTGAAAAGTCATTATATGTTGATGGAAAATAGGTTTTAGTGTATTCAATAAGGGCATTCCTTAATTCACCAAAATCTTTATTTATATATTTTATATCTTTATTTTCAGTTGCCATTATAATGTAATTTGAAGATTTTCAGGAGTGTTTCCTAAATATGAATAATTTATAGATAATTGTATAGCATTTTCATCATATATTGGAGTTAAAGATACTCCATTTATCCTAACTGCAGGGAAATTTGTTGAGAGGTCATTACCTATTTTAATTTCTAAACCTTTTAAATATTCATCTGTTATGTTTTCAAACAGTTGATTTTGTAAATTAGAACCAAATCCAGGATTAAGAACTCGTTCACCTTTATTAGTTAATAAAAAATTAATCATGTTTGATTTAACTTGATCAATTGTTGTGTATGTTGAGGTAAATACTGAGGTTCCTGTGGCTAATGATGGATTAAACCCAGAACCCGTATATAATGGGGTACCAGTATTAGTAGCACCCCCATTAAAAGGAATAGATATCCCAACCGCAACTCGCTGGTTTAGGTCTAAAGGGTTTTGGTTTGCTATTCTAATTGCCATTATTTAGTCATTAATCCCATTATTTGATCTAAACTTACTTCACCACCAGGTAAACTTGAACCTTCACCTACTGTACTAACAGGAGGAGGAGTATAAGTGGGTTGAGCGTGTGATGAATTAGCTGTAAGTACAGCATCAAACTCACCACCAATCATACTACGCAAGTTACGTTTAATATCTGGGTTGATACTGGTATGAGTTGGTTTTGTAGTGTAAGGGATAGGGTTAGCATTTTCATTAACTACAGTTTTAGGAGAGCGTACGGCCTCAAGAAGTATATCTTTAATTTCTTCTTGAATTGCTTCACGAACTGCTTCTTTAATTAACTTTTTTAAAAAATCTGTTTTCATAGTTATAAATATTTGATTATTCAGCTGTTAATTGAGGATTTGAATCTATAATAAATTTTAGTTGATCCAAAAGTACTTGTGGGTCTGATGCGAATGAGGAGTCGGTTTTTAGTACAGGTACTCCTTGTCTATTAACTGCTTGAGCAAAACGTCTAGGGTAAGAAGTATTAGAAGTAGTGTCTAGTTTTAATTCTAAAGTAAATCCTTTATAAATATTATTTTGTTGTTGAGTAGATTTAATCACATCACTATTGCTTAGTCCTGTAGATTCATTAATAAAACCATCTAATTCAGTATTAATTTCTTCAAAGGGTATAGGAAGTTTAATGTCTTCAGTAGCAACAGGTAAAGGCTCATTTGGTGGAGTATTATAATTAGGATCTTCAGCACATTGAAGCATTAATGCATCTAAAGATCTTAATATAACTAAAATTACTCCAAGTAATGTTCCTATAGTAGCCAAAGCTACAGTTGCAATATTGAGTACTACATTAAGTTTTTTGGCGGTTTCTTCAATTTTAGCTAAACCTACAGGCACAACTGGAGGGGCGGGGAGAGGTACAAATGTTGCTGCTAAAATACCAATTCGTATGGCTGTAACTGCAGTGTTAAGTCCTATAGTTATTTTGGATAAAGTTGTTACTGTTTTATAAATAGCATTAATTTGTCTTACTAATTTATTACGTTTTTCTATAAGTTGTAATAATTTAGCTCTATTAGGACAAGAAGCTAAATCTTTTAAAGTACTTAAAGGTAATTTAGCTAAAACACCTTGTACTACGGCTGCTCCAAAAGGTAATAACAATGTTATTAAAAAAGGAATAATTTTTCTTCTAATTTTATCTTTTTGGGCATTAAAAATATTAACTAATCTTGCTTGGGGTGAAAGTTGTGATTTTAATGTCCTATCTAAAGTTTTATTATTTTCAGCTTTTGTTTCAGCATTAAGTTGAGATGTAGCAGTAGTAGTAGGATCAGGTTCAGGCGATAAAGTACCACGAGGTATTTCTGTTATTGTATTATCAGAAGGTAGATTAACTAGAGGTATTTGGCTTATTTGAGCATCTGTAGGCCAATATCGTGAGGCACGACTTGTAGAACTGATGGTTAATGTTATAGTAGCAGGGTTACTATATGGTGAAAAATCACTATCAAGGAATCTAGCTACAGCAAAACTATTATAATCATTACTGTATTGGTTATAATTAGGGTTAGCTTCTAATACAGTTGATAATTCCCAATAATTAAGGGTTTTAGAAGTAGTTGCACCTGAGGCAAGAGCTGCTCTTCGAGCTGCTTCATTTTGAGCTCTAGATTCAGCAACATTTTTGTCAAGACTTTCACCTAAAATATCCCCAGCAGCGTCTCTAACTCTATATTTTCCATCAGCTTCTTGTACTGCATCTGAAACTTGGACTCCAGAAACTGTAGTTGTAGTATCAGTTACTTGGAGGTTAGCCTCTGTTAAATAGAGAGCAGTAACAATATACTTAAAGTCATTATCTGAATTAAGGAGTATATTACCATTTATATCAGCATGGGCTATATATACTATTGAATCGGGAGAGACACTATCAAAAGATTTAGCACCAAATATTGTAGCTCCAGGTAATGGATTTTGGGTAGATGCATCTTTTACAGTTAATATATATTGGGGCATATTTTAAAATTAATTATGGGCATAATCTATATTTCCAGAGTGACTTACCAGCAACGTTACCTGATATATATGATATGGAAAAGGGTCCATTGTCTGGTACGCCACCGAGGTTATAAACTAAATCGGTTTTAGTAATTTTATATCCATACATCAAATTTTGAGATCCTTCAGCTCTGGGGGCATGGTTAAAACAAAAATCTATATGGCTTTTATAATCAGTAAAAGGAGCATCAAATTGAATATCGTTTGCAGAAGCATAATTGAGATTCCATTGAATTATTTGGGTACCTATTATACCTTGTTTATCAGGGTTAATGGTACCATCTGATTGGAGGAACCAATCATCTGTTAAACTTTTACGTAAATCATAAGAACCAGTTTCTATTTTACCTGTGTCACGGAAAAAAATTGGTATAAGGAGAGGAAATCGAGATCCTTGAGGGACTGGAGGGGAGGGGCGTGGGCCTATTCTAAGATATATAATAAATCCCCATGAAATAAAACTACCAACAGTTTTAGAATTTTGATAAAAAGTATCAGTATATGTTACACCATTGGGGCCAGTACTGCTAAATCCGAATCTATCAGGAAATTCTAAAGCATCAAGAGTAATTTTAGTAGCGCCTGCAGGTTTAATAAAATCAACAGTACCTGCTTGAGAACCAGTAAAAGGTATATCAATACATGGGGGGCCAGTAAACGTTGCTGTTATATTTACAAATTGGTATTCCTTATAATCTTCAAGAACTTTTTTATATGCTGGGGTATCTCGCTCAGGGAAAGGGGATGGGGCTGGGGGGCCGCTTACAAATGGGTTTTTTTGGATGTTTGGGGCAGGTTGTCCATTATCTTTAAAATATTGTTTTATATAGGTTTCTAGATTAGTAGCTCGATATCCTGATAGGACTTTTTGTCCTAGTGATGCTCCAAAGTTAGGGTTAGCAGTACCATTAGACGCAGAGGGTTCTCTATCATAATTACCAATTTGGGATTCAGAAGCATCTATTTTAATTACAGCTTTTTGTGTTGATTTATAATTATCCATAAACTGTAATGCTCCCGCTAGGTTATAATCTAGAAGACTTTGGTCATATGAATTTAAAGAAGATACTAAATATTTTCCACTATCATATGCTCCTTTTAAATTAAATCTACCTCCTGAGAGTGGGTTAATTGAAGGAGGGGGGAATTGGAATGTATCAGAGACTTTAGGATTTTTAATAGTAATAGAAGAAGAACCACTTTTTACATATGTTATTGTTACTGTTGAGAGATCGATTCCGTTCTCTATAGTGGCATTCCAAACACCATCTTTTCCAGTTTTAGCAGTTTTTAAAATGCTTTGTCCTGAGGAGTTAGTGTATCTGAGTTTGACTTCCACCCCCTCTAAAGGAGCCCCAGTATCTGAGCGTACAACTCCAGTGTATTTGTTACCTCCAGGATTATTAGCCATGATTAAGAGATTTTAACATTTTTAGATAACAGTTTTTTACTTTGAACAAAATTAGCAATTGATATTGATATATCTTCAGCATCACTAGAAACCGCATTTAATGATGCTATTGGTGCTCCAAATGAGTCAGCAGCATTTTTAAAAGCTATATTTAAAGTATCCATAAAAACAGATAACTCTTGTAATAAAAGATTTAAATTATCTCCTAGTACTGGTGGTTGAATATTAATCCCATCAGTTCCATTTATAATACCTAAACGTACTAGAGGAGATGCTAAAACAATTTGAGTACCACCATCCATATTAATAGTAGTATCTGAGGATAAATGTATGGATTTTTCAGAACTTAATATAATGCTGTCTTTAGTAGCATTAAATACTAATCGTCCTGAGTTTAAAATTATTTGGTTTTTTGAGTATGCATTAACATCATCAGGGACATCTGTAGGTGATAGTTTACCATATGAGTCAACTAAATTACTTGCTAAAGTAAATTTACTGATTTGTTGAGTAGAAGTTAAGTAAATAGATGACATGTCATTATTTACATTTTCAGTGGTTGGAACCCAAGGATCTGTAGGTAAGGGGCCTTGTCCGTTTCTGATAATAGTAATGGGGTCTCCATCCTTACCGGTACCATTAGACCAATTATTTTTGATATTGGCATTGTTGACTGTAGAGCCTAGTCTGATGGAGTTTCCAAATCTACCCTCATATATGGTGTCTCCTTCATAGGGTAAAAGGGGGTGAATGTTGTTTATATTTGATTCTTTAAATGTTTTTCCTAAATTTATTTCAGTAGACTGGTCTGTTACTCTTCGTACTGCCCCTGCTTCTATTTGTTGATAATCTCTTCTTTGTGGTTCAGGTAAAGTACTAGCAGCCGGGATAGCGTTATGTATTTGGCTATTCCAAATGTTAATAGGAGGTAAATAATATGGAGATACTGAAGTGGTATTATTAATAATATTTGTGTTAGGGAGGTATATTATTGGTACTAACTCATTAATTAATGGGTAATATTTAAGATTAGGGAAAAGAGGATATGCTGCTACTTTATTATTAGAATTAGACCCATTAAAGGTAGGATTTTTAACTGAGTCTATAAAAATGGTGCCAATTCCATTCCATTCACCATACTTTTTCCAGTCTTTGTGGGTGTCATCTAAAATAATGTCTACTACTCTATATGTAGATACAGCAGATGTAGTAGATACCCCAGATGAAGCACCAGCAGTAAAATTTGATCCATTATTGGTTTGGTTACCATACAGCGGTGTGGGCATTAGTTACCTCCTTCTTTAAATTTGTCTATTTCAGCCAATAATTGAGCTTTTTCTTCCTCAGAGATACCAAAACCGCCTTCGGCGGTTCCGTTATTACTCATAATACGTTGGATGATAGTAGCCATCTTAATTAATTGTTCATCATTTTTAACACTTATTTCTAAGTATTCTTTAATTAAAGGAACAATTAAAGTAGCATCTCCTATTTCGTTTACTAGTGGTTTTAATTCTGATATGAGGGCGGAGATTTGTTTGTCTTTTTTCTTTTGATTATTATATATCTCCTCTAATATGTCAGAAAATTTTTTACCACCAAATACAACATTGTCTAAACCATTCATGATACGTGTTTAATAATAAATATAATTATGGGAAATTTGTATACCCATTTTCTAAATAAAAATAATAATGGTTTTTAAATATATCGTAAAGTTTATTTGCTATTTTAGTAATTTTTGGGGTTTTAGCATCAACAATTTCCCGAATGTAAATGTATAACGCCTTTTTATTAAATATATCTATATTTTCTCTTTTACGAAACAACTCTAAAATTGCATCTGCTATTTTAGCATCATCATTTTTTGGGAATAATTCATATATATTATCAGAACAGTATTCAACGTATTCATCTATAAATGCTGATAATTTTTGGTTGATGGGGGTTTCATCAATGTTGTAGCTATACTTCTCATCTGATTCAAGTTCTTCAATTGGGGCTTTGTCTACTCGTTTTTTATAGTTTTTAGTATTTGAAATAATCAAATAACGTTTAGCTATAGTTCCAAAATACGAATATGCTTTAGCTCCTCTTTCTGGGTTGAATAGATGAATCTTAGAAAGTAAAAATGAAATTACTTCATGTTGTAAATCCTCAATATTACTTACTTCAGTATAATAAAACTTAAAAGTATGAATAATATTTTCTGTTAATTTAAAAAACGCATAATGAATACGATCACGATATATTTTATTTTTTGTCTCGTAATCTAAAGTATTATTATACTCAACAATTGCATTCTCTGTTTCTTGAGTGAAATACATCCCACTAGTTTTTGGTTTTACTACTACCGCTGCTACATCACTCATAAATTCTTAATATTGAACTGGTTTAAAATACTTTGGATTTGTTTAACTGATTCGAAGAAAAAACCAACCTCATCATCTGATTTGAATGATTCTCTAGCGTCTACTTCTTTAAGTTTTTTATCTGACATTTCAATTATATCAGATACTTTATTTAAATAAGACATATATCCAATTAGGATATCTTCTTGTTTTTCATTTTTTCTAAGAAGATTAAAGGTTGTGTATCCTAGGATCACAACCATTAAACTTAATATAACAATTGCTATAATCATATATTATCTAGTAAACTTTTTAATCCTTCACTTTTGATATTACTTAAAGCTTTAGTCTTAATAGGTGCTTTCTTGTTTTTTTCAATTGTGAAATTTGATGATTTATTTTGAGTTGTTCCATTTTTTAATTTCGCATTCCATTCTTGCTCAAATTCAATCCTAGCAGCCATTAAATCTGCCTGGTGAATGATATATACTAAAGCTGTGCGGGGTTTAGTTTCTGGGAGGTAGGATATTAAGTATGGCTTGTTAGCATCATCATATAAACCATCATGTAACTTAATTGCTAACATCTCATTTTTAGAAAATACAATATCATGAGACATTAACAAATACAAACTGCGGTCTGGGACAGACATGTATTCAAGTTGATTGTTGAATTTGTAATCTTCACCTAGTTTATCTTTTCTCCATTGGTCGTCCTGGGGGAGGTATGATTCATTTTCTTCATCACCCATTTTACCCAAGTCATGATTTAAAGCAGCAAATACTAATTCATCAAAGGTATATGCAGAAGTATCAACCCCCATTTCTTTCCACACTTGGTGGAGTTTAAGAGCACATTGTACTACTCGTAATACGTGATCTACATAACCGCCTGGGAATGCATTGTGATATTCTTTTTTATGAGAAGCAGGCATAAGCATAATACGCTCAGCATATAATTCATAAAATGATTTTAATTCAGAACATCTAGGCTCAGAGATATGCTCATCAATGATGGATAGAAATTTGTTCCAATTGTCTTGGATTTGTTCTGCTGTTAATTTCATCGCGCAGCAACATTTAATTCATAACCATCAATTGGCTCGCTTTCAACATACATTTTAGCTTGTTCAATTGAAGCATTGATGTTTTCTAAAGCTTCTTTGTAAATCTCGATTGATAGTTGTTGGTTAACAATAAAATTAAGTTGTTTAGTTAAACCTTCAATTTTATTAAGTTCACGTAAAATACTGTCTCTATGTTTCATAATTTAAATATATTTTTGTTAATTTGTTGTTACACACATACACCCTTATTTTCTACACATCTTATTATCAAAACCCCTGTGATTCTAATATAACTGAAGAGAATAAATATACCAAGTTATTTTGAAGAAGAATTAATTATGTCTTGAATTTGTTTAAGATAAATACATTTTTCGTATTCTTCTAAAGATTCATAATAATTTAAGGCACTGGTTAGGGTTTGTTTAAAAATTTCATCTGAGGATAACTTGAGGCAATCCAAATGAGTGGTATCTTGTAGGTCAAGTTTTGATAAGTTATCATACGCCCTGCTATAAACCATATAACTACTTGCCCTTTCAATCTCATCAGTATCCAGATCCGGACTAGTTTCCCCTAAAAATTTAATTATTTGCTTAGCAAATGTCTCATAATTTACAATTAGTTTTTTAAATATCCCAATCCAGATTATAGGACTATCAGACAAGTCTATTTGTACAATAGCTTCTTCTGGTTCCTCAGAAGATTTAAATAGGTTAAATATTTTGTTGATATTCATGTATATAAATATATAAAGAAAAAAAGCGGCAAAAAGCCGCTTTAAAAAGTAAGTTTAATTATTTATTATCCTTTAATTAATTGTTTAGTCCCAGTTGATCCTGTTGCTTTATCAAATCGTGAGTCTGTATATGAGCGGCACTCAGCTATTTGGTTATAGACTCGTTCTAACTCATAAGATGTTTGACGATCTGTATCTTCAAATTTTTTATAAACTTGTTGAAAATTATAATCTCTCTCTCGAGTATTATTATCTATCCACTCATGAGTGGATTTTAACTCTGCTGTTAATTTGTTAATCCTAACTATACCCCAAACAATTACAGCCATAAAAGCAACTGCAATAATCGAGAGCATACCTAAAACGAAAGATGTTGTTTCCATAATTTGTTTCTCCTTTATTTTAAATAACTTACTTTTTAGTGCACCTTGCAGGAATCGAACCTGCGACCTACTGATTATGAGTCAGTTGCTCTAACCAATTGAGCTAAAGGTGCTGATTGGGACAAATATAATAAATGAATTCTAAATTACCAAACTTTATTTGGAGAATAAACTCTAAAGAAATGATATGAAGTACGAGCTAAAGGGAATTTAATTACAAAGAAATTATAACTATCCCAAAATTTAATAGCATACTTACTATCAAGTTTTCCATCAAAATAAACTTCAGCTGTTCCTGTTCTAAGATCACAAACAAACTTTAAAGCATTATTTTGAATAATATAGATGTCTTCTTCCTCTATTAATTTGATCTTATAAAGTTGATCTGTTCTATAGAGTGAATCAACAACCATACGACTATGACCTGGGATGAATAATCTATATTCTTCTTGGTCAAATCTTTTGTTTATGGGGACGTATTGAGAGTATAATGAAACCTTTATTAGTAGTGCTAGAAGCACAGTTAATATTTTCATTATGGTGTGTTTATAATAAATATTATAAACTAAGTACCCCTATCAGGGATCGAACCTGAAACCTACAGATTAGAAATCTGTTGCTCTATCCAGTTGAGCTATAGGAGCATATGTGGTCAAGGCAGGATTCGAACCTGCACGGGCTGCCAATATAGTAACCAGGATGTGTACACATACCATTTTTTACCCACATTGCTATAACCATATGTCGCGTCTTACCAATTCCGCCACTTGACCATCAATCTTTTAGATTGTCATACTTACAACATGTCAAATAATAATCAACTAGATTCTCTTTAGAAACGCTGATTCCTTTATGTAGTGTCCTTGTAACCACCACCCACAACTCATCTATGTGGGTGGTGATTGGTTCCAACTTCAGCTCTTCACTTATGAGCTGGTGTAATTCTTGTTTATTGTTAAGCTGCATATTCAACTGCAAGTTCATATAGTTTAGCATTCAAATCAAGGTCTTGTTTAAAGTTCTTAATTTTTCTTGCTTTACGCAACTTGTTACCTGAGGTATATTCAAACATACCATGCACTAATTTTTCTTGAACTATATTAAACACACTCCACAAATCATTACCCTGATCTTCAGGGCGAGTTGGCTCAATCAGTTTATCATAATCAATTGTAATGTTTTGAAGTTGTTCTACTCCGAATCGGATTACAGCTGCTTTCTTAGCAAATTCTTCGATTTGCTCTTTAACCAACTGTTTTCCTTTAAATCGATTCATTGATTCAACAGTCAATGGAAGTTTTTCTACCATTGAATTAATTACATTTGTCAATTCCTCAAAATTGTAACCATAGTGACGAATCTTAAGATTTTCAAACTCTTTAGAGCAAATAACCAAACCATTCTCGCACACCATACGAAACAAACCAGCTGTAAAAGTAAATGCATTTTTACCATCATGGCTATTAGTAAGCAATACTTGTGGATAAGCACTGTCTCCGTCTGTACCTTCAATAACAAGGTTATTATTGCGGAATACAACTAGGTGTTTTTGGTAACCCTCACCCTTACGGGCACGTACTTGTTTTGCATCAACTACTCCCCAACCTAGTTTCTCCATATCTTGAATAATTTGGTTGGTTGGAATGTGAGAATATTTTTCACTAGTACCTGGGGCACCTTTAGTAGTGAAGATTGAACTTGCTTGTTCACGAATTTGTGACTCGTTCAAAAAATTGTCGTTATTAATTTTTAACATAACCTTTATTGTTTTTAATTATACTTTAAATATACAAACTTTATCCTGTGAAGCCAAATTTCCTGTTAAATGCTTTTAACTAAAAAGCAGATTTGATCAATTAATTTTTGCTTATCAGCTCTAATGTCTACTCGATATGGGTTCCGAGCTAAGACTTTTTCTATTTCTTCTAATTTTTCCCCACAAATTTTCAATTGATCAATTGTTGTCCCTTCACCTGGTTCAACTTCTAAAATAACAGGTGCAGGTTTAATTTTGGCAGGACGCCCACGACGTTTTTGTTCCATAACTTTTATTGTTGTTTTAATTAAAAAAATATTGATGTAAAACCCCAGTACATGGCAATTTGAATACCGTAAAACAAACCTTGGGATTTAAAAGACAAGTCTTCATTATTTTTCTTGGCTTCAATACGAACGTGCGATACTGCACAAAAAGCCATCCAAGTGTAAACTGATGTTGTGATTGCTGTTTCCATGGTGTATTGGTTTTTTATTTGCTTTAAACATACAACCATTCTCCTGCAAAGCCAAATCTCCGGCGCAAGATCTTTTAAATGATATTTACATTTAATTTTTTATTAATGACTTTAACTACACATACTGCGTTTGATGTTCTAACTACTAACGCACTTGGTCTATCATTAGCATTAAACATTGATACTAATTCATAAGAGTCAATTACATCTAATAAATCATCAAGACCTTCTACAACATCTAAAAACGCATTAGTATCTCCTGGGTATTCATATACCCCAAATTCTCCTTTAGATAATGATAAACCCTTAAGAGTATCTTTTAATTTGATCATTTCAGGTGAAGGATTTATACTAGCTACATAACTAAGAATTGCTGGGGAACCAACCAAATCATCGTTCTGGGCATCTTCTAAAGTTAATGGTATATAAAAATCAAGTGCTTGAGCACCAAAAAAATCAGCAGCACTGTAAATTCTACTAAGCCATACTTTTCTGCTACCCTCATATAATATTTCATCTGAAAATAAGTTTTGGTAGTATACTAAAACCATATAGTACATTAAAGTACCAATTCCTTGTTTTCTATAAGGTTTACTAATATATGTTAAAACAACCTGCCCTCCTTTTAGTTTATAGGGCTTATTTTTCATCACCTCAATATCTATAGTTCCAATAATATACTCTTTCCAGGTTTTACCAGATGTATTTACTAAATACTTAGTCATTCCAGTACGTGGAGCTAATAATTGATAATCATCAACCTCAAATAAAACCTTACCTCTTACTTCAGATTGATCAGCTTCACTATTAAAAATCATTTCCTGTTGCGCAGGACTTAAATCATATATCAACTCAGCATTCTCAAAATCAAAGCTATTAAAGAAACCACCATATAAATTAGTATCATTAATAAATGATCCTTCTAGTTCCCCAGAGCGCAAATCTAATTCTTTAAGTAAGTCAGTCAATTTTATCATGGTTATAAATATTCTAATAGACAAAAAAGAACCCCGATGAGTAGCGAATTCATCGGGGCCTAAGTAGCCTAAACTACAACGGTCCTAAGTCCGTTATCCTTGGTTCTCTAAAAGTGCTTTAAGAACCCTATTGTTTTCTTGAATTCTCTTAAAGTTTTTCTTTAAGTTAATTTTGTTTTTATG
>Ga0102830_1000239_pt1 | contig 26233 bp, 16 predicted proteins | sample ColrivemetaGS703_FD_84511 | JGI IMG/M metagenome (GOLD analysis project Ga0102830, IMG submission 84511) | Estuarine microbial communities from the Columbia River estuary - Freshwater metaG S.703 | ecosystem: Environmental > Aquatic > Marine > Intertidal zone > Estuary | place: USA: Columbia...
AACGTCTGGTTGTGCAGTACCAATTACTCTTTTATCATCTTCGTTTAAAACTCCATCGCCATTATCTGCATATAATTGTTCTCCTGGTCTATTTCTGGTATTATTTAAAGGTAAGCCTCTATTAAAACCATTTACAAAAGTATAGGTAGCTGAAGGGTTTGCATTATACAAGGCTATTTGATCTGCTCTTGATAAGTTTTGAAATTCTACAAAATCATCAAATTGTGCTATACCTGCTGTGTTATACCCAAAGAAAGCTCCAACTTCTTCACCTACAATTAAACGTTGAGTACCTCCAGCAATCCAACCTTGGTTGTAACCACTATTTGCATTATTAAAAGTCAAAGAAGTTATTTTTGTTTTTCCTGTACTTACGTTAATTCCCAAGTTCCAAGAAAAATCATCTGTACTTAAAATATCACCATTTAAAGACAATTCGTATCCATAAGATTCTAAACTCCCAAAATTTTGAAAAAAGTTTCTAAAACCAGAAATGATGGTTATTTGATTGTTGAATAGTAAATCGTCTGTCTTTTTGGTATAATAATCGAAAGTACCATTTAAGCGATTGTTAAAAAAACCAAAATCTAAACCTGCATCAAACTGAGCTGTAGTTTCCCAACTTAAATTTGCATTTGGTAATTGGCTGTTATAATAAATTGTATTTAAGTTTTCTCCACCATTTCCATCACCAAAACCAATTTGATCACTTTGTAATTGACTTAAAGATTGGTAAGGTTGAATTACCTGATTACCAGACAAACCGTAACTTAAACGTAATTTTAAGTTAGATATAGATTCTATATCTTTTATAAATTTTTCATCTGATAACTTATAAGCAACAGCTGCAGCAGGGAAAAATGCCCACTTATTGTTTTCTGCAAACCTAGATGATCCATCATAACGCCCTGTTAGGGTTACTAAAAGCTTATTTCTGTAACTATAATTTAATCTCCCAAAAAATGAAGCTAGTTTAGAATCTTGATATTGTATAATGTCTGGATCGTTAAAAGTTGCACTTCCTGGATCGAAATAGGTTAGTAAATCATTTGCAAAACCGTGGTTTGAGGTTCTTAACATTTCAAACTCGAACGCTTCTGTAGATTGCCCAATTACTCCCGTAAAATTGTGTCTACCAACTCTTTTTTTAAATTCTAAAGTATTTGTATTTGTAAATAGCTCTACTCTAATGTCTGATGTTTTAGCCCAACCTCTTCTACTAAACGCTGCTGGGAAAATGTTTTTTTGATAAAACCTTTGAGCAGTTGTTCTATTTTGATAGGTAATTACACTTTTAAATTCTAAATTTTTTGTAAAGCTATACGTACCAAATGCGTTTATTAAATACTGAGAAATTTTATTATTAAAATCATTTCCCTCTAATGCTAAAGTAGGTGTGTAAACTTCTACACCATCTAATGATGAAATTGCATCTAATGCTAAAAAAGGAGCGGTTCTTGTGGCTCTTTGAATAATACTGTTTAAACCTGCTGTATTAATAAAGTTGGTGCTTGTACTTTGCTGGTCTGAATCTATTAAAGCATAATAGGTTCTAGTTCCAATTTTTATTTTATCAGATAAATTTGCATCTAAATTAATACGGTTAGAAATTCTAGTGAAATCTGTTTTTTCTACTATTCCTTTGGCATTTAGTAAGTTTGTAGAGACTAAGTATCTAATATCTTTATTACCACCACTAAAATTAACATTTGTATTAGATGTAGAACCAGTTCTAAAAACTGCATTTTGCCAATTGGTAGTCTTAAACAATCCAGCTACTGCAGAGTCTTGTTTTTGCTGACTATATAAATTTAAATTACCCGCATTTAAATTTGCTTGATTTCTTGTTAACCAAAATTCATTTGCATCTAATAATGGTAAGGTTTTTATATTTTGATTAATGCTATAATCATGATCTATATATATTACTCCCTTGCCAATTTCACCTGTTTTTGTAGTAATTAATATTACACCATTTGCACCACGTGAACCATAAATGGCAGTTGCAGATGCATCCTTTAATATTTCTACGGAAAGAATATCTGAAGGATTTATCATAGATAATGGACTAATATTACTTGATGCTTCATCTTCAGAATTTAATGAACCTGCGCTAGAATTATTTATTGGTGTACCATCAATTACATATAAGGGTTCACTACCATTTAAAGAATTAATTCCTCTAATTTTAATATTAGCCCCAGCACCTGGCATTCCAGAACTTTGGGTTACAATAACACCAGCAACTTTACCCGATAATGCTTGCTCAACAGAAAGCGCTCCTGTGTTTGTAATATCTTTTGCTTTTATTGATGATACTGAACCTGTTAAATCACCTTTTTTTACATTACCATAACCAACAACTATAATTTCATTTAAACTTTGTGTGTCTGGTTTTAAAACAATAGCAAAGTTTCTTTGCGAACCAACAGTTATAGTCTGTTGCACAAAGCTGATGTATGAAACTACTAATTTCGATGCTTCATTTGGCACTACAATAGAGAACACACCATCAAAATCTGCAATGGTTCCTGTTTTTGTGCCTTCGATAAAAATACTTGCGTTTCCTAAGGGATTTCCTGAAGTATCAGAAACAGTTCCTGTAACTTTAATATCTTGCGAGAAAATAAAGCTAGAACATAAGAGAAAACAAATGGTATAAAAAATTTTCATAAGTTTTGGTTGAATAAGATTTATGTTGAATTTAGTTTGATAAAATTAAATGTATATGCTCAAATTGTCTTTCTCATATAAAACAATTTATTGCTCAATTATTGCAAAAACTAGTTTTTTACTATTTTTTTTCTTTCACCATTAATAATTATGTAATAAATACCTTTAGATAATGAAGATATATCAATAGTTGTTTTAACCCCACTTAAACTTGGGTTTATAGCCACATTCATCACTTGACCCAATTGATTGTATATTTTTATTCCTTTGATACTACTTTTTAAGACTTCATCTAAATAAATTATTGATGAAGTTGGGTTTGGATAGAATTTAATTTTTTTTTTGTTTAAAGTATCTACACTCAAATTAGCAGGGTTTGTATTTGATTTAGTTGATGAATACCCTAATAATTGGATACTTTTTATAGTACCATCATAAGGTTTTAATGTAAAAAAATATGGATCATTAGTTATTCTAGCATCTCCATTTTGAGATTGTAATAAAAAAACAGGAAAACTATTTAAAAAAGGGGTTTGTTTAACTGCAATATTACTTTCTTGTTGTGTAGATTCTGTTGCAATAAAATTACCATTTTGTAAAGAAATTGCATAGTATATAGTAGCCGCATTATTTTCTAAAAAATCGATTCTTTCTGTTTTAGCAGCATTTACTAAAGCTTTTGTTTGTATTTTATTTGCTATCGCTTGCACATTTGCATCAATTACAATAAAATACCTACCTCTAGTGGATTTTGCATTTTGTAAATTCCAATAATTTGTTCCTGCAGCTAAAAGTCTGCTAGAAAATAAGTGTGTATCTCTTATTTCATTTGGGCCGAGTGCAGTACCATATCTAAAATCTGAATAACCAACTGTAGTATTTGGAAATACAAATGCTAAACTTGGGCCATTACCATTTTGGTTATTAGAAACTGCGAACCATCCATTTGTTTCTATATTTTGAATGGTTACACCATTTCCCCAATCTGGTAAATTAAGAGACTCAAAAGAATTATCTGTTTTTGATAAAAATGAATATTGTAGAGACGATTTTCTAATACCAATAAAAGGAACATTAAAGAACCTTGTTTCTCTTGTTTCGTGATGATTGGTCATCAAATAATCTACTTGAATGATACCATCACCCAAATTTTTATATTTGGTATAAAAAAGTGTTGCTGGTTTAAAAACATCAGAATGACAAGGGTTGCAATCAGATCTTCCATCATATAAATAACTTGGATCTTCACTTTGCACCCAATTAATAGCAGTAAATTCTTGATTTTCTGCATCATAATAAGAAGCTACAACAGGAGAGTAAAAAGGTTTTTCTGTATGATCACTTTCTCTGTGTGCATAATTATTTAAATAAGAACCTGCTTGATGCATATTTCTATTTTGAACTTTTTCTACACCATTTTCTGTAATCTTATCATTTTGATCAGAGTTTACCAATTGCCAAACTTCATCTACCCAAGGTGCCCAATTGCCTTTTTCTGATAAAATTTTACCATTTACAACACTTGGTGTTGAGGCACTTATAACGCTACCATTGGTATCATATTTCTGTCTCCATTGTGGGGGTATTGCTTCCCCAAAATTACTTTTAAATGAATATACTTGCCCACCTTTACCTAACCTTAACTCAAAAGATTTATTAGGGTTTGTTGGATGTGTGTATTTCATGCTATTTAAAAACACATGCGTTTCACTCCAATCTACTTCCCAATGAGAACCTGAGGTGCTAAAATCTGTAGAAAAAACAAAAGAGCCATTTGTATCAGTTGTAATTTCTTGTTCAGAAAAAACATTGAACAACCCTTTAGGGCTATTCTGTGAGACAATTTGGGAGACTATTAATAATATACTGATATACAGGATTGCTCTTTTGTTCATTTTACCTGAATAAAAAATTAATTTTTAATAAATTTAAAAACTTTTTTTCCTGTATTAAAGGTTGCTTCTGCAAAGTAAATTCCTTGAGAGAGACCTGAAATGTTATAAGTAGTATTTTTAGAATTGTTATTTAAAACTGTTTTGCCAGTTATGGTAAATATTCTAATAGAATTTGCTTCTTTACTTAATTTAAGTTCTTTGTTTACTGGGTTGCCTAAAAGGATTACACCAGATTCTAGTGTATTATCTTCAGTTGATAAAACTGCTGTTTTTGGTGCTTGAAAAGCATCTAAATAAAATATAGTATTTACAGCTTCTGTGGAAGCATCTCCAAAATTAAAGAACAAAAGTATATCATCATACATATTGTCTGCTGTTGTTGCTGCACCTGCTAATGAAGCAATATCTACTTCTACCTCGTTCCAAATATTTGGTATTAAAGAAATGGTTGTGGTGGTTTGTTGAGTTGCACCAACATTATCTTTACGAAGCATTAAACGAGTATTTGTTGTTACGCCTAATTTACATTCTGGATACACTCTAAATTTAATAGTTCCACCTGCTGTTTTATCAATGGCATCAATATCAAACTTTAAATATGGGCTTAATGCATCTCCTCTAGTAATTTTCATTACTGTTGGGCTATCATTACCTTCTGTAGATGGTGTTATTACACCTTCTTCTGCAACTAAATCTGATTGTTCGTATATTTTATTTACTTCATCTGGACTAAAATTAAAAATCCAAGAGTTGTCTGATAATAAGTCTGCAGTGACATCAGATAAGTTTGGATTTACGCTTAAAGCAACATCATCAATAAAAACAGGGTTTAAAGGTGGATCAGTTGCTGCACTTACATTGTTTAAGACAAAAATTACAGAATCATAACCTCCTTTATCCTTAACAGCTTGACTTGCTGCTGATAAATCTATACTACCACTTTTTGTTTGCCAAGAACCACCCACTTTATCAAATAATTCTAGCTGTATGTAACCGTCTGCACCTGCAACTGTAGTATTTAAAAGCCTTACTATTATTCTTCCTGAACCACTATCTACAGTTCCTGAAATTTCTGAAAAATATCTAAACTGCCAATCTAAATTGCCTGTGGTTCCAGTTAAATATGGAAATTTCAAATATACTGATGAGTTTCTAAGTTTTGGTGTAAATTTAGTTACGTTTGGGTTTGCTGTATCTGAAGCATCTGGGTTTGTAGCTGGTACTTCTCTATCAGTTTGTGCTGGATTACCTCCAAAAGCTAAAGTTTTACAATCATCATAATCATGAACTGTATATAAAGTTTGTGCACTTGTAGATGTTATTATTGCAACTGTAAATAAGGCAAGTAATTTTGTTTTCATACTGATGGTTTTAAATATTTAATTGATTTTTTATTCTTCTTCTTTTTTTACTCTAGATGCTTTCAAAATTTCTACGCCTCTGGTTCTGCCAAATTCTTTTACAATTTTTTGAGAAAAGTCTTTATTTAGTTTTACTCTTTCTTCCTGCAATTCTGGTTTGTCTTTAAAGTCTTCATTTACTTTCCAAAAGCCAATTGTGTGTTCTTTTTTAAGAGTGTATAATTTTGTTTTTTCTTCATCTGTCAAGGTAATATTACCTTCAACTCTTTCTATATAGGCTTTTACGTTATTCTCAATACGCTTCTCCATGTTATCTTGCGCCATTGCATTTAATCCCATAAAAACACTAACAAGTGCAATTAAAATTTGTTTTTTCATGATTTCTGATTGTTTTAATTTGTTATCTTATTATTTAATGTTTGTGGTTTTGATTTTATAGAATAAGAACCCTTAATTATTTTAGATAATTCTATAATTTGTAAGCCTTTTTGTTTTCCAAATTCCTCAACTACTAATTTTGAAAATTCAATTTTTAATTTCAATATTTCATCATTTAACTTAAAATGATTTTTATACTTATCTTCTACTAACTTTAGTTTTTTTGTTAGATTTTTTTTCAAAGCAAATAACTTTTCATTTTCAAGTTTTGTTAAATAAATATTTTTATTAATTATATCTATATAACTTTGAGTAGAAATATCTATTTTTTTTTCATTATTGTCTTGACAGTAGGCTTTACCAACGATAAAAAAAACAAAAATTAAAAAAAAAAATCTTAAACTCATTTTACTTTATTTACATTGATAACAAATAACCATATATTTTTTTAAAACGGTTTTCTTATTTAAACCATTTTATTGCTTTAAATGATTATTACATTATTATAGCAATAACTCACTTTTTACTTGATAGTTTCTTTATTTGTAATTTGTTTATCTTTTTGTGCGTACATATTGCTGTTAATAAGGAAATTATTATTTAAAATTATTCAATCAATATTTTTTTGTTCAATTTAACTTTTGCTGTTGTTAAATGAATAATATAAACACCTTTGGACAATTTAGGTAATGTAATATCTTTTACTCCATTAGAATCAAAAGAATTTTGCATTACTTGAATACCAAGAGTATTATATACTTTTATAGTAGATTTACCCTGTGATAAGCCTGATAACCTTAAATTAGAATTACTTGTTTTGTATATACTAACCGTATTTAAAAGATTATCATCAACACTTAAAACGCTAGATTTTGTATGTAAATAAAAACGACCAATTCCATTTAAAGCTTTGGTAGTTGAAACTTTATAACTTCCATTATTACTTAAATCTGTAAATGTGTTATTAGCTCTATCTTCTAAAAAAACTTTAATACCAGAAGGTAAATTCATAGCCTCCGCTGTAAAAATTAATTCTTTACCTACTTCTGCTTTTATACCTACTTGAACTAACATGTTTTCATAATCAGCATTTGGTAAAGATTGAATTTGAAAGTTTTTACCTTCACTATCACTTACTAAATGAGTAAAGACATCTAAACTGTTAGCTATTCCTCCAAAAGTTTCGCCATCGTATCCATTATCAAAACCTTTTGTAGCATTTTCTAGATAGTATAATTTTGCAAATCTATTTAAAGCACCATCTGTTATCATTAAGTTAATTTCTGGTCTTGTAGAACCACTTTTTTGAAAGTTATCTGTACCTGATGATTGGTTAGATTCTATAAAGTTAACAGATGAACCACTTGCTTTTACAAAAAAACCTTGACCTGGTGCTAAAGTAAATGCGTTTACAGTTACTTTAGTTTCATAATTCTCAGAAACTGGGTTCCACAACCAAATAGTTTCACTCACTAAACTTGCTGTGTTTTCTGTTAAAAAAGTACCACTGTTTATGTAAGATGTATATGGATTTGATACTAAATTAAAACCATTTCCTATAGCTGAAACACTGGGTGTAACATCTGCTGTATTTATGGTACCTGTAAATGAAACTGTACCTGTAATCGCTCTTTTTAATGAATACCCTAACCCAGAAGTAAATGTACCTGCATTGCTGTCATTGTTTTCTAAATAAGTCCAACTATCTGATGCTGTATTGTAGGTTGCTAAACCTCTTTTAGTTCCACTTGTTGCTAAATTGTTAGCAGTTGCATAAGTATTGTCATAGGTTTCACTTACAACAGGTGAACCCACTAAATGCCAACCTTTTGCATTACCAGAAATAAAATCTAATGTCCTATTATATGTAACATTACCTGTTGATGTCCCATTTACTATTAAACTACCACCTGCATTTACTGTTAAAGAACCAGCTCCATCAACAGTTAAGTTGTTGGTAGTTGCTCCTGTTGTAGCACCTATAGTTACGTTTTGACCTGAAGGAATTGATATATTGTATAAAGAGTTCGGTAATACATCATTACTCCAGTTTGCTGCTGTTCCCCAATCTGAATCTGTATCTCCATCAAAAGTTGAAGTTTGTGCTGTTAATTGTATTGCATCAAAATAATATACTTGTCCATTAGAAGCAGAAGTAGCGTCACCAGAATTCATAAAGAAATATAAATCTGTGTATAAATTATCACCAGTAGGCGTTCCTGAAGCAGGAGAACTTAAATCTACTGAAAACTCCACCCATTTATTTTCTTCAATATTTTCTATGGTATAATTTAATGCTCCAGCAGCTAAATTATCATACCTTAACTGCAATCTATAATTAGCAACAGTATTTAAATTACAAGCCGCAAAAACTCTGAACTTTAAGGATGCTGTTGTATAATTAAAAGGAGTAGGCACTCTGAACCTAATACCTGAACTAGCGGTATCATCTCCTCTCGTAAATTTTAAAACAGTTGGGCTGTTATTACCATTTGTTGTTGGGGTTACTTGATTTTCTTCAACTGTACCAGAAATAATATTTAAAACACTTTCTGTATTAAAATTATTTGGACTATTATCATACAACCAAGCTTTACCAGCATCTAAATCTGAAGTTACGTCAGACAAACTTGTGTCTGGGACACCACTAAATTTAATGTCATCTACATATAAAGTTTCAATAACAGCTGCATTTGAAGATGGTAAAATAAGTAATCCATTAAAGCCCCCATTAGCAGTAATATCAGCAATATCACCAACAACTGTTGATAAATCTGCAGTTCCTGTTATAGTTTGCCAAGAAGCTCCAATTTTATTACCAAGAACTATTTGATGATAGGTTCCTGTTCCTGCAGTTTGATTGTATAAACGCAAAATATATCTACCAGAACCTGTGTTGTTAGCGCCACTATTTGCTGTATAATAACGAAAGCTCCAATCTAAACTTGTCCCTGCAGCTATGCTGTAGCCTAAATCAAAAAAAGCACTTCCGTTATTTGCTGTAGCTAAAAGACTAGAAACATTTGGATTTGCAGTATCCCCTGCATCAGGGTTCGCAACAGATTCTGTATACGTCGCATTATTACTACCAACTGTAGCTAAAGTTAAACATTCATCTGGTGAATGAAAGGTGGTTAATTGGGAAAACCCTGAAAGAGAACTTAACAAAAAGATAAAGTAAAGTAATTGTTTTTTCATAATTTTAAGGTATTGATTTTTTAGAAATTGGTTCAATTTGTTACAAAAATAGCGTTGTTGGTGTTTTTGCTATTTCTCTAATCCACTATTCTATTGCTCTAATCTTTAAAAAAAGTTATGAAATGAAGATAAAATTATCTTTTTAAGTATTCAGAGGGTGTAACTCCATGTAATTTTTTAAAGGATGTAGAAAAATAAGAATTACTTTCTATACCAATTTGATACATGACTTCTGCTACGTTAAAACCACTATTGCTATCAAACAATTCTGCAGCACGTTGCAATCTGTAGTTTCTGAGATAAACATTAGGTACTTGACCCGTAAGTTGTTTTAATTTTCTGTAAAAATGGGAAGAACTCATACCTACTTCTGTAGAAAGTTCTTCTACACCAAAATTAGAATTAGATAAATTTTCTTCGATAACGTTAGTGATATTTTCTAAAAAAGAAATGTCTTTTTTAGTCAATTCGATATCTTTTTTATCTTTCGGAGGCAAGCTGTTCTTAGAAAAGTATTCTTTAATTTTAATATTATTTTCTATAAGTTTTTTAAGACGTAATTGTAAATTTTTTAAAGAAAAAGGTTTGCTAATGTATTCATCTGCACCAAATTCTAAACCTTTAATTACATCTTTGTCATCTTCTAAAGCAGTTAATAAAAGTACTGGTAAATTGCAAGTTTCTGGATCTGATTTTATTCTTTTACACAATTCAAAACCATCCATTTCCGGCATCATTACATCACTTATAACTGCACTAAATTGAATTTGTTTAATTTTTTCTAAAGCTTCTACTCCGTTATTTGCAATGGTTATATTGTAATTTTCTGATAATGTAGTTTGCAAGAAGTTTTGAATATCTAATTCGTTTTCGACTACCAAAACTGAATGCTTTTTAGTATTTACATCCTCATTATTAACTATCTGTTTTATCTCATCGTTTTTTAAAGGAACCCAATTTTTAATAAATGTTTTGTTTTTTTTGTCATTTACAATTTCTACTTCATCGATTTCTTTAGATGGTATATATACTGTAAATTTTGTTTCTTTGTTTTGTACACTTTTTACTTTTATTTTTCCATTAAATAAATCTATTAAAGATTTACAAAATGCCAAACCAATGCCACCTCCGCTGACTTGCCCATCTTGATTTCCTAATTGATAAAAACGTTCAAAGATGTTTTCTAAATTTTCTTTTGGAATACCTTTTCCAGTATCTATTATATCAATTTTTATGATTTTTTTATCATTTTTATTTTTGATATTGGCATTAATACTAATACTGCCTTGAATGGGTGTGTTTTTAAATGAGTTAGATAATAAATTAAAAAGGATTCTTTCTAACTTTTCTATATCAATAATAATTTCCTCATTTGGGGAGTTTATTTTATAGAAAAAATTAATATTTCTCTCTAAAGCGAAGTTCTCAAAAGCTTCTGTGATTGGGTACAAAAACTCACTTAAAGTTAATTTTGTATAATTTAATTTTACGAAACCTTGTTCAGCTTGCCTAAAAGTAATTAATTGATCTATCAAACTTAAAAGTCTGTGCGTATTTTTTTTAATAATATCTAAAAGTTTTTCGTTTTTTGGGTCTGTATTATTCTCAATTATTCTTTCTAATGGGCCATAAATTAAGGTAAGTGGTGTTCTAAATTCATGAGATAAATTTGTAAAATACTTAAACTTACCTTGGTTTATAACCTCCATTCTGTCTTTGTCTAGCTGCTCATAAATCAATTTTTGTTTTAATTTTTCATGTCTAATAAAATAATACATGACACTTACAATGAAGGTAATAATTAAAAGAACTAAAATAGAATAACTCCACCACGTATTATACCATAAAGGTTTTATGGAAATATGTAGTGTTTTAATTTTAGAACTCCAAACACCATCTCTGTTAGCTGCTTTAATTTTTAACTGGTATTTTTGGGGAGATAAATTTGTGTAGGTGATGCTCGTTTTACCACTTTCTGTTTCTACCCAATCTTTATTAAAACCCTCTAATTTGTATGCTAATTTATTTTTGGAAGGAGAACTTGTATGCTCTGCAACTACATTAAAAGTAATAATTCTTTGACTTTCGCAAATTTCTATACTATCTGCCTCTGATATTGATTTACTTAAAATAATTTTATCATTTAAAACTGCGCCTCTCTTTATGGGTTTATTATTAATTAATAGTGAGGTTATTAAAATATTTGGAGACTGTTTGTTTAATAGAATTGCTGCTGGATTAAAAATTGTTAAACCATTTAATCCTCCAAAATACAAATAACCACTTTTACCATTAAAATAAGCTTTTTGCCTAAAATTATTTTGTGGCAAACCATCTCTAACATCAAAAAGACTAGTGGTGAAATCTTGGGTATTGAATCTTAAAAGCCCCATATCTGTACTTATCCATAGGTTTTCTTCTAAACCAGAAAGTATTCCATAAATAGCGTCGTCTGGTAAAATATCGTTTTTTCTAAAATAGTTAATACTTGTAGGATTGCCAATACTGTCTAAGTTTAATTCATTTAAGCCACCTCCAAAAGTACCAATCCATAACTTGTTATTTTTTTTATAAATAGAAAAAACATTGTTATTGGTAATTTTGATATCTTTCGTAGTTTCTGTAAATTTATTTTTAATTTCAATTTTTTTTCCGTTATAAAAACTCTGATATAAACCTTTATTTGTACCTAACCAAAATTGATTATTATTATCTTTTACAAAAGCTTGAATATTACCTTCAGTTATATTTAAAACTGATTTAACATTTACAAATGACTTTTTATCATTTATACTTTGCCAAGGATTTTCTACAATCACTACTTTATTCCCCGCAAATAAAATTTCTGAATCATTTATTTGTTCAATAATTCTGACAAAACCAAAGCTCTCGTTATCAAAATTTTTAAAATTCACTTTTTTAAAAGTGTTTTTTTGAGGATTGTAAACAAAAACACTTTCATCCGAACCTATCCAAATAAATCCTTTTGTATCCTCGAAAATAGACCTAATAATATCTGATTTTAGAATTGGAATCTCTTTTTCAATATTTTCAAATTTTAATTTACTTGCATTTTTATCATCAATAGAATTGATGCTTCTTGATAATTTTTTATTGTATCCAGATATCCAAACTTTCCCTGAACTATCTTCTAAAATTGACGTGATTAAATTGTCTTGTAATGATAAATTATCAAAAGGATTATTACTGTATGTGTAAAATGGTTTCTGAGAAACGTCTAGTTTATTGATACCTCCTTGTGCAGTACCAAACCACAAAACATTATATTCATCTTGATAAATGACATTTATTCTATGACTACTAATACTGTTTTTATTTTTAGCATCATACCCATAATTATTAAATATGTTTAAAGAAGGATTGTATTTAAATAAGCCTTTGGATCTTGTTCCAATCCATAAATTTTTCTGGTTGTCTTTATATATACAGTTTACATAAATATTAAAATTATTATCTTTTATACTTACTCTATTTAAAATAAAAGTGCCATCATTTTTTAAATTAGATGAGTACAATCCATTGTCTGTTCCAATCCAAAAGACATTATCTACCTTTAAAATTGTGGTAATAATTTTATCGTAAAAATCTTTTACGTCTTTAAATAAGGTAATATCTATTTTTAAAGTTTGATTATTGTCTTTATAAGTTAGTTTTTTTAATCCTTCGTTTGTCCCTAAAATTATAGAAGAATTTTCGCCAATACAAAAAGTATTTAATAAAAAAATATTTGAATTGCTATTGAAATTTAAAACATTTGTAGAGATCTCAAATTGTTTAGTTTTTATATCTATAATCTTTACTCTTTGCAAGCTTTTATTTCCAGAAAACCATATATATCCTTCTTTATCTTGGGCAATTTTTTTAATTTCAAAACGCTCTTTTAAATCAATAGTAAAAAAACGCTCTAAACTTGGCACATAAAGGTTTAACCCTACGTTTGTACCAATCCATATGAAGCCATTATTATCATTAAAAAGCGTAGTAATATTATTACTTGCAACGGTTCCATTGCTTTTAGATTGGGTTGTAAAAGTTTCAAAATCATAGCCGTCAAAACGAATCAAACCATTAGGTGTTGCATACCAAAGAAAACCATATTTGTCTTGTTGGATGGAGTTTATGGTATTTTGATTAAACCCTTCGTTATTAGAAATTCGTTCGAAGTTTTGAGCATTTAATGATGAAGCAAAAAATAAACAAAAAATTAAGTTTATAAAAATATATTTTTTTTTCATTTTTAAAATTGATTGAAAAAAGGTGCTATAAACTTACAGCTATTTTTTAAATTTCTAAGCTCATAAATTCATGAAGTTTGTCCATCATTTCTGAATTTCCACAGAAAAAAGGAGCTCTTTCATGGATAGAAGTTGGTACGGCATCTAAAGTTCTTGAATATCCATCTGATGCCTGACCACCTGCCTGTTCTGCCAAAAATGCAATAGGGTTGCATTCATACAACAACCTTAATTTACCTTGTTTATTAATAGTACTAGATGGATACAAATAAATGCCACCTTTAATCATATTTCTATGGAAATCTGATACTAAAGAACCAATATACCTTAAAGCATAAGGTCTATCTTCTTCTATTTTTTGACAATATTTGATATAGTCTTTTACAGCTTGTGGAAAATGACTGTAATTACCTTCATTTACAGAATATATTTTTCCAATATTTGGAAATTTCATATCTGGGTGAGATAAATAAAAAGAACCAATTGCAGGATTTAATGTAAAACCATTAACACCATTTCCTGTTGTAAAAACAAGCATTGTAGATGTACCATAAATAACATAACCCGCAGCTACTTGATTTTTTCCTGGTTGTAAAAAATCTCTCTTTTCTACTGTAGTTCCTAAAGGTGTAATTCTTCTGTAAACAGAAAAAATAGTCCCCACTGAAACATTTACGTCTATATTTGATGAACCGTCTAAAGGATCCATTAAAACTACATATTTACTATTATTTTTTTTATCAGTACCTTGTATAGAAATATATTCATCATCTTCTTCAGAAACAATTCCACACACAATATCTCTATTTTTTAATGCTTTTATAAATGTTTCATTTGCAAAAACATCTAATTTTTGTTGTTCTTCACCTTGAACATTTAGATCACCTGAACCACCAAAAATATCTATTAAACCCGCTTTATTTACTTCGTGATTAACAACTTTTGCTGCTAATCTTATGGCATTTAATAAACTGGTTAATTCACCACTAGAGTAAGGAAAGGATTCTTGATTTCTAATAATAAACTCACCTAACGTTTTCTTTTCTTGATTCATAAACAAAGACTAATTTTATTTTAGTATTACAGATAATCTTTCATTAACAATGCCGCACCATAAGCACTTTCATTTTTACAATCCGAAACTTTTAGTATAAGATTTCTATCAAGTAATTTTAAAAACGTTGTAAAAATTTGATTTTTGTTAAAGCCACCAGAAATAAAAATATCTTTAATTTTATGGTTTTTATCAGAAATTAAGTTAATACCATCAATTACTTTTCTACTAATTTCAAAAACTAATTGATAATACGCTGTTTCGTAGTTTCCAAAGTTTGACAATAAATGAGGATGTGCCTCAAAATCATTGTAAAATTCTTCAGATAAAAAGATGTTTGATCGCTCGTTAATTATTTGATTACATAATTTTTTATTCAATTCTAATTTTAAATGTGTTTCTTTTTCGACATTAAAATAACTACTTAAAGCCGGTAAATACACTTCATGAATTTTACCTAAAAATTGCATTGAAGATTTTATTTGTTGTTTTTGTGGCGTCATAAAACATAAACAATTATTATTTAGTTGATGTTTTGATAAAACTTCCTTACTGAAAGGATTCATTGAAATTATCCAAGTACCCGTTGAGAGTAGTATAAATTCTCTGTCTTTTTGTGTTTCTAATAATGGGATTATTGATGCAGAACTATCGTGTAATCCCATGCCTATAGCAATTTCTTTTCCATTAAATTTGATAATTACTGCTTGTTTACCATTTTGAGGAATAGGTAAATTAATATTATAATTAGAAACCCATTTATGATAATTCATTTTATCAAAATCCCAAGTACCAGTATGCGCACCAACAGAAGTAAAATCTGCTGTTATTTTATTAGTAAATAAATAACTTAAGTATTGCGGATAATGTAAAATTGAATGAACTTTTTCCCAAACATTTGGTTTCTCTTTTTTTAATTTTAATATTTGAAGACCTGCATTTAACATACCATAAGCTGGAGATGCTGTTTTACGGGAGAATTCTTCTACACCATCATATGATTCAAAGAAAGGATTATAATCTTTTAAACTTAATGGCTTTAGATAATTGTACAATGGTGCTATTCGTTTACCCTGTTTATCTAAAAAAACTAATGATGCTCCGTGTGTACAAAAGTTTATTGCTTTTAAGTTATAATAAGGGTTATTTTGTGTTTTTTCAATTTCTTCAAAAATCCAACTTTCTATAGCCTCTAAATCATCACAAGGGAAACCATCATCGTCAAGTATTTCATTAAACTGGATAGATTTTTCTGAATAAACTTTAAAATATTCATCGAATAAATAAAATTTTTTATTTGTTTTTCCAATATCTATAACTGCAATGACGTTTTTCATGCTAACATATTTTGATTTGTTGATTTTGTTCTAAATTTTCTAATTTCTTAGTACTTAAAACCGTACAAAGGCCCATAGTTTTTACATGCTCTATAATCTGCTCCTTCTAAACTTTCTCCAAAAGCAGACCAAGCACTTGGTCTAAAAACATCATCTTCAGAAACATTATGCATGTTTACAGGAATACGTAATAATGCTGCTAACGAAATTAAATCTGCACCAATATGACCATGAGAAATCGCTCCATGATTTGCGCCCCATTTTGCCATCACTGAATATACATCTTTAAAGAAACCTGTTCCTGTAGTTCTTGGTACAAACCAAGTTGTAGGCCAAGTAGGGTTTGTTCTTTCATCTAAAATTGTATGAATATCTTCTGGTAATTCTACAGACCACCCTTCTACAATTTGCAAAACAGGTCCAATTCCTTTTACCAAATTCAATCTACACATTGTCATTGGCAACTCACCACGCGTTTTAAATTGTGATGAAAAACCTCCACCTCTAAAGTATTCACCAATTGCTGTAGGCCATTTTGTATTATCTAAACAACGTTGCACATCACTTTCTGTAATATCCCAAAAAGGTTTCATTGTTGGGTTACCATCTTCATCTTCCTGTTGTGCTGTAGCATCTAAAGTTGTAGAGCCAGAATTTATTAAATGAATAATTCCGTTTTCTGCAATTCCTGTTAGTTTTTTACCAGTAACTCTCTCTACAGACTCTGGACTCCAATACGTTCTTACATCAGAAAATAACTGCGCCTTATTTGTTAAAAGATGTCCAAACAACATAGAAATTGCGTTTAAACAATCGTTTTCGGTTGCAAAAGTATACGCTTGTCTTATACCATTCCAATCGAAAGATGAGTTTAAGATAGATTCTGTAAAATCTGCATTTGGCTGGTAATCTGTCCATTGACGTTGACCTTGAAAACCACCCATAATAGCATTTCTACCTTTTGCTTCTTCACCAAAACCCATTTCTTTTAACTTTGGATTGCCAACCATTAAATCTCTACAGATTATGGTCATCAACACTACTTTTTCCCATTCATTTTCTTTTACTTCAGCCGACTTTTGAGCTTCTGGGCTGTTCCAGTCTTTTCCTTCTTTGCAATTCTCCCTAGTCCATTTTAATGCTTTCTCGTATTCATCTTTATCGTAAATACCTTCATCTATTCTTCTTAAAATCTCAACAGATTCTACAAATTCTGCTCTAACACCTAAATAATCTTGTAAGAAATTTACATCAACCATAGAACCAGCGATTCCCATGGAGCTGTAACCAATAGATAAATAAGATTTCCCTTTCATTTGAGCAACTGCTAATGCTGCTTTTATAAAACGTAATAGTTTTTCTCCTACATCTGCTGGAATACTCATGTCTCCTGCATCTTGCACTTCTTTGCCATAAATGCCAAAAGCTGGTAATCCTTTTTGAGAATACCCTGCTAAAGCAGCAGCTAAATACACTGCACCTGGTCTTTCTGTTCCGTTAAAACCCCAAACTGCTTTTGGCAATAATGGATCTGTGTCCATCACTTCTGTCCCATAACACCAACAAGGAGTTACTGTTAAAGAAACTTCTACACCTTCTCTTTTAAACTTATCTGCACAAGCAGCTGCATCTGCAACACCACCAATTGTGGTATCAGCAATAACACATTCTACTTTTTCACCACTAGGAAAACGTAAATTATCTTCAATTAATTTGGCAGCAGCTCTAGCCATATCCATACATTGGTCTTCCAATGATTCTCTTACACCTGCTTCACGTCCATCAATTACTGGACGAATTCCTACTTTTGGTAATCTACCTATAAGTCTGTTCATAATATTTTATAGTTTAAAAAGTTCTTCTAATCCGTTTAATTGCGCTTTAGACAATCCAGCTGGTTCAAAACCTGCTGCCCATGCACCAAGTAATAATTTAGCTCCTTTATTGGCTACATCTAAAAAGTCCCAAGCTTGCATTACATCTGGAGCTGTTGTAGTTGCTCCATGTTTTTCCCAAAGCGCAATATCTCTATACGTAAATGCATGTGTTGTGGCATTTGCTAATTCATCAGATTGAGTAATAGCATAAGGTGTACAATTAATACCTCTAGGTACATAAACACGTACTTCTGGACACATACTCCAAATAGATTGATTTAATTTTTCTTCATCTTTAAAAATAGGATGATGACTCATAATAATGAGTTCTATTGGATGCGCATGCAACACCGCTAAGTTTTCTGGATTATTCTTTTTGTTAAAAAGGTGAATTTCTAAATGTGATGCCAACTCAGAAGTTGGTCTAAAACCTTCTGCATCACCTCCCCAGATAATAGAATATCCAGTTGCTTCTTTGTTTATATAAAGAATACAAGACGCTGCATCAATATCATCAACCAAACTTCTAATATAACAACCTGCTCCAGTTACAAAAATATACAAACCTGCTGCTTCACTCGGAAAATTATGACTTACAAAATGAGTGGTGTCAGGTTCTTCTTCAGTGTTAAAAAAAGGCGTTAAATTCATAGAAATATTGCCGCCATTTCTTTCTACCCATTCTCTTTGCCATAGGTAACCAGCTACTTTTGATATTTTATCAATTTCTTTATAAACATTTTGAGCAAGCTTATGTGAATTCATTTGATTCGTTTTATTTTTATTTAAGTAACATACAAATTAAACCAATTCTTATTTATACATTTGTATCTAATTTAAACAATTGAATGTATAATAATGAATGACAAACAAGAAGGTTTTTTAGGAGATCCATCAACAAATAAGCAAAGTTTTACCGATGTAAAATTAAAAGTTTTATGCTGTCGTTACTGGAAACTAAATCTTTGGGATTGTCACGAAATGGCTTTTCCGTTCTGGAGAATTTACTGGAACAAAAATTCTGGAGGTATTTTGACCCAAAATCAAAATGTATACAAGATGGAATCTGACACTATTTATGTAATTCCTCCTTTCACATCTTTTTCAACAAAATTCACAAAAAACCATACTCATGAAAAAGGTATAAATGTATCTGGAAGACACATGGATAAATATGACAATGACGATATCGTAGCCAAAAGCTCGCTACTTCATTTGTTTATTCATTTTAATTTAGGTGTGCCTTTTGATAATGTTTATCCTGGTGTTTTTAAAATAAAAGTTACTCCCTATTTGTTAGAAAAATTAAATTATCTAACGGAAAGGCTTAAAATAGAAAACACCGTTTTTTTTGCAACCTATACATTAAAACTACAATCTATTATTAACGATATTCTATCAAATATTGGTTCAGAATTATTTGAAACATTAAATGTAGATTTTAGAATTTTAGATGCCATAAGATATATTGAAAATCATATTGATGAGAGCCCTACAAATTCTGATTTAGCTAAAATTGCAAATATGGCAACAAATTCTTTTAGCCGTTTATTTAAAGAAAAAATGAGTATGACCCTACATACTTTTATTATGAAACGGAAAATTGCGCAAGCTTGCGAATTGTTTTTGCACACCAATAAATCTATAAAAGAAGTGGCTTTTACAACAGGATTTTCAGATCGATATCATTTTTCTAGAGTTTTTAAATCGGTTACTGGTACTACTCCTGCAGTTTATAAATCTGGCAAATTTTCATGATTTTATTTATTTTATTATTATAGATGTTTAATATATACATTTTTGAAGCATCCTTAATTACTATCGTAAAGACATAAAAAATCTAGTAAAACATCTGTTTTTAATGATTTAAATGGTTACAATTGATATTAGTTACTAACTTTTTATGTTTACTAAATACACGACTTTGTTTGTTATAGATAATATTTAAATTTATCTAGTATTCTATTTTTGCTATAAATTTATTAACAAAGAAAGATGAAAACAAATTTTAATTATGTAGATTATTTATGGGACGACAACAAAGCAAATGCTTTAGGTGATGACCAAGTAGCGTTATTTCTTTACCGTTCAAATATTTTAGGAACCGATTTAAGAATCACGAATTACGGTGGTGGTAACACAAGCTGTAAAACCATAGAAAAAGACCCATTAACTAATGAAGAAGTTGAGGTAATGTGGGTAAAAGGCTCTGGTGGAGACATTGGTACTTTAACCCGTTCTGGAATTGCAGGTTTATATACTGGAAGACTACGTGATTTAAAAAATGTTTATCAAGGGTTACATGATGAAGACAGAATGGTTGGTTTATTTAATCATTGTATTTACGATTTAGATAGTAAAGCACCTTCCATAGATACACCTTTGCATGGTTTACTACCATTTGCTCATATAGATCATTTGCACCCAGATGCTTTAATTGCTGTTGCTGCTGCAAAAGATAGCGAGCAAGTAACCAAAGAAATCTGGGGAGATACTATGGGATGGGTGCCTTGGCAAAAACCTGGTTTTGATTTAGGTTTACAATTAGAAAAGTGTTTAGCGGACAACCCTGGAATTAGAGGTATTGTATTAGGCAGTCACGGTTTATTTACTTGGGGAGATACTTCTTACGAATGTTATATGAATAGTTTAGAAGTTATAGAAATGGCTTCTGAATACATAGAAAATAAATTAAAAGAACAAGGTGAAGTATTTGGTGGGCAAAAAGTAGAAAGTTTACCACAAGAAGAGCGTTTAGAAAAAGCTTCACAAATTATGCCTTTATTAAGAGGTTTATGTTCTTCAGAAAACAGAATGATTGGCCATTTTTCTGATACAGATGTTGTTTTAGAATACATCAACAGTAACGATTTAGAAAGATTAGCGCCAATGGGAACTTCTTGTCCAGATCATTTTTTAAGAACAAAAATTCAACCTTTAGTTTTATCATTAGATAAAAATGAAGATTTATCTGATGCCGATGCTATTTTAGCAAAATTAGAACCGGCTTTTGAAGCTTACCGTCGAGAATACGCAGATTATTATAATACCTGTAAAAAAGAGAATAGTCCAGCAATGCGTGATGCAAATCCTGTTATTATTATTTATCCAGGAGTGGGTATGTTTAGTTTTGCTAAAAACAAACAAACTACAAGAGTAGCAAGTGAGTTTTACATTAATGCAATTAATGTAATGAGAGGTGCAGAAGCTATTACAGAATATACATCTTTACCAAGACAAGAAGCTTTTGATATTGAATATTGGTTGTTAGAAGAGGCAAAATTACAACGTATGCCAAAAGAAAAACCATTATCTAGAAAAGTAGCAGTAATAACTGGTGCTGGTGGTGGAATTGGTAAAGCAATTGCAGATAAATTAGCTGCTGAAGGTGCAAATGTTGTATTAACAGATATTAATGAAGAATCTTTAATAACTGCAAACGGAACGTATGCAAGAGACATTTCTACGTATGCAGTTTGTGATGTAACCAATACAGCATCTATAGAAAGCGCATATAAAAAAGCAATTATAGAGTTTGGTGGTGTAGATATAATTGTTCATAGTGCAGGTTTAGCCATCTCAAAACCCTTAACAGATACTACTGATAAAGATTGGAATATTTTACAGAGTATTCTTGTAAAAGGTCAATTTGATTTAGCTAAACAATTTGCCTTAATTGTGCGTAAGCAAGGTTTAGGAGGAGATTATATAGCAATTGCAAGTAAAAACGGGTTAGTTGCAGGACCAAACAATGTAGCTTACGGAACCGCAAAAGCAGCTCAACAACATATGGTTCGTTTATTAGCTGCTGAATTGGCAAAAGATAAAGTAAGAGTAAACACTGTAAATCCTGATGGCGTTATTGTAGGTAGTAAAATTTGGGAAGGAGCATGGGCAGAGGGTAGAGCGAAAGCAAATGGCATTACTGTAGAAGAATTACCAGCTTTTTACGCAAAAAGAAACTTGCTAAATGAAATTATTACACCAAGTGATATTGCAAATGGAGTATTCTCTTTTGTAGGAATATTAGATAAATCTACTGGAAACATTATTAATGTTGATGGAGGTATGGCAAATGCTTTTGTTAGATAATTTAGAGAATTCATCTATTACAATAGACGCCTAAAATTTTAATTCAGACTTTAATCTTTACAGATATGTGGCTAAATTTAATAGTAAATTCAATAATTTAGATTTTTTTATAAAAGTTAGATATTATTAGTCTATTAATCCTTAAAAACAAACAAGTGAGAAACATAAAAAAAATACCAGTAGTTAAAAAAGAGTTACTATTTCCTTTTATTATTATCACCTCTCTTTTTGCTTTATGGGGTATTGCTAATGATTTAACGAACCCAATGGTTTCTGCATTTAAAAAAGTGATGCCAGAATTATCTAATGTGCAAGCTTCTTTGGTTCAGTTTGCTTTTTACTTCGGATACTTTTTTATGGCTTTACCAGCAGCGTTATTTATTAGAAAATATAGCTATAAATCTGGTATTATTTTAGGTTTATCTCTGTATGCAATTGGTGCTTTTCTTTTTTATCCAGCAGCTGTTTTCGAAGAATTTAACTATTTTTTAGTTTCATTATGGGTTATTACTTGTGGATTGGCATTTTTAGAAACCACCTCAAATCCATTAATTTTATCCTTAGGTGATAAAGAAACGGCAACACAACGTTTAAATTTAGCACAAGCATTTAATCCAATTGGCTCATTGTTAGGAATGATTGTAGCGCAGCAATTTGTAATTACTGCCCTTCGCTCTGATGATAAAGATGCATCTGGAGCCCTAATTTACGATACCTTATCAGAAACTGCAAAAGCAGCAGTTAGAGAGAATGATTTAGGTGTTATTAGTGTGCCGTATATTCTTTTAGGTTTGGTGGTTTTGGTAATTATGATTATTATTCTATTTACAAAAATCCCTAAAACACCAGAAGAAGATAAAATTTCTTTATCTGCATCGTTTAAAAAATTATTCGCTAATAAAAATTATGTTCAAGGCGTCATTGCACAAGCTTTTTATGTAGGTGCTCAAATTATGTGTTGGACCTTTATTTTTCAATATGTTGATAACATAAACGAAGGTTTACCAGAATCAGAACATCTAACAGCAACTTGGTTTAACGTAGCTGCTATGATTATTTTCTTAACAGGAAGATGGATTGGAACAGGTTTAATGAAAACCATAAATCCGTCTAAAATATTAATGTTATTTAGTATTGGTGGCATTATTTTTTGCGCTGGAGCAATTTTAATAAATGGAACATTAGGATTGTATTCTTTAGTTGGTGTTTCATTGTTTATGTCTATAATGTTTCCAACTATTTATGGTATTGCACTTAAAAATATGGGTGATGAAGCTAAAATAGGTTCTGCAGGTTTAGTTATGGCAATTGTTGGTGGAGCATTAATGCCGGTTTTACAAGGTAGTATTTTAGATTGGGGAGGTCCTGGTTTTGCAGACGAGCAAATTTTAGGCTTTATACCTGAAGTAAATTTCTCGTTCATTTTACCATTAATTTGTTTAGCAGTTGTAGCCAGATATGGTTATGTTACATGGAAATCGAGTAAGTAATTCATCAAGAAAACACATATATAAATGGCGTTACTGAAATTAAATCTTAAAAATTTAATGTGGAAATATCAAAAAGCGCTTCCTTTTGCTAAAAAAGGAGAAAAATGGGTATTAATGAAACAAATTTACCGTTTAAAAAAATAAAATTTTATGGCAATAAAAATAGATACACGTTATCCATCAATAGATGATTTAAGAAAAAGAGCACAACAAAAAATACCAAAATTTGCTTTTGAATATTTAGATGGTGGTTGTAATGAAGATGTAAATCTAATTAGAAATACATCAGAATTAAGAGAAGTACAGTTAAAGCCGAATTATCTAAGAAATCATGGAGGTTCATCAACCAAAACAAAATTATTTGGAATAGAATATGATGCCCCTTTTGGCATTGCACCAGTTGGTTTACAAGGATTAATGTGGCCAAACTCACCAGAAATTCTAGCAAAAGCTGCTTTTGAGCATAACATTCCATTTATTTTAAGTACGGTTACCACAACAAGTATAGAAAGAGTTGCAGAGTTAACAGAAGGTAAAGCATGGTTTCAGTTATATCACCCAACAGAAAATAGTTTAAGAGATGATATTATTAAGAGAGCTGCTACTTCAGAATGTCCTGTTTTAGTTATTTTATGTGATGTACCAAGTTTTGGTCACAGACCAAGAGATATTAGAAATGGCCTGGCAATGCCACCAAAAATGAATGTCACTAATATTTTACAAGCTTTTGGCAGACCTCATTGGAGCTTACAAACACTAAAACATGGAATTCCTGGCTTTGCAAATTTGTTACCCTATATGCCTAAAAATTTAGATTTAAAGCAATTGGGTAAATTTATGGATCAAACATTTTCTGGAAGGTTGAATGAAGAAAAAATAAAACCAATTCGTGATATGTGGAAAGGTAAACTTGTTTTAAAAGGCGTTGCATCTCATTATGATACAGAACAAGCTATCAGACTAGGTTTAGATGGAATTATCGTATCAAATCACGGTGGAAGGCAATTAGATGCTGGGGAATCCTCGATAAAACCTTTAAAAACAATTGCAGAGAAATATGGAAATCAAATTGAAGTAATGATGGATAGTGGAATTCGTTCAGGGGTTGATGTAGCAAGATCATTAGCTTCTGGTGCAAAATTTACTTTTATGGGGCGTTCCTTTATGTATGGTGTTTCAGCTTTAGGAAAAAATGGTGGAAATCATACGATTTCATTACTTAAAACAGAGTTACAACAAGTAATGGAACAAATTTGTTGTGAACGCGTAGAAGATTTCCCAAATCACTTATTAAAATAAAAAAATGAAAAAAAAGTATTTGTTTCAGGTTGTTTTGATATGTTACATAGTGGCCATATTGCATTCTTTAAAGAGGCTTCTAAATATGGAGATTTGTATGTAGGTATTGGTTCTGATAGCACAATTTCAGAACTAAAAGGAAGACAAACTATAAATTCTGAGCAAGAGAGAATTTACATGATTAATGCCATTAAGTACGTTAAACAGGCATTTGTAAATTCAGGTTCTGGAATTTTAGATTTTAAAGAAGACCTTATCAAACTTAAGCCAGATTATTTTGTTGTAAATGAAGATGGTTTCTCTCCTAAAAAAGAAGAATTATGCCAAGAACTAAATATCGAATTAAAGAAACTAAAAAGAATTCCAGATACTGGACTTCCAGAACGGTCAACAACTGCAATTAGAACTGGAGGAAATTGCACTTTACCTTACAGAATAGATTTAGCAGGTACTTGGATAGATCAACCTTATGTTTCTAAATATCACCCAGGTTGGGCAATTACTGTTTCTTTAGAACCAATAATTGAGTATAACGAACGATGTGGAATGTCTACTTCCACTACAAATGCCGGCAAAAAAATATGGCCATATTATTTGCCTTTAGAAAAGCCAGATAAATTAGCAGAAATACTTTTTAAATTTGAAAACACTCCAGGTTCTAAAATGATATCTGGTGCGCAAGATGCTATTGGAATTTGTATGCCTGGATTAACAAGACACTATTATAATGATTGTTATTGGCCAACAAAATTTGAATCCATACACGATGAATCAATTCTTAATTGGTTAGAAAAACATATCTCTATGGTGCTTTTATGGCCAAGAGAAAATAATTTAGACTTATTAAGTAATACTTTTATTAATAAAGAAAATGTAAAATCTCTTGCTAATGCAGCTGATGAAGTTTGGGAGGCAGTAAACAATAAAGATTTAGAAAAGTTTGCTGAGGGATTTTTGAAATCTTTTAACGCACAAATTAAAATGTTTCCGGCAATGGTAACCGATAGAATTTTAAAAGAAATCGATAAATATAAAGACCAAGCAATTGCATGGAAATTAGCTGGTGCAGGTGGAGCTGGGTATTTAATTTTAGTATCAGACAAACCTGTTGAAGGTGCTATGAAAATTAAAATTAGAAGAAAAGAAGTATTGTAAATTAGATTATTACATCAATATCTCAGCCTTTTAGCTTTAAACTTTTTAAAACTCTTTCAAACAATAAAATGATCATAATATAAAATACTAAAAAATTATAAGTTATTTTTTAATAGGTATTACTTATAACAATAAATATGCAAAAAAAAATATTTTTTAGTTTTATAG
>Ga0102830_1000246_pt1 | contig 25656 bp, 37 predicted proteins | sample ColrivemetaGS703_FD_84511 | JGI IMG/M metagenome (GOLD analysis project Ga0102830, IMG submission 84511) | Estuarine microbial communities from the Columbia River estuary - Freshwater metaG S.703 | ecosystem: Environmental > Aquatic > Marine > Intertidal zone > Estuary | place: USA: Columbia...
AAAGATGAGAGTTTTTAACAATAGTACTCATAGATGGGATGAAGTTGATGGATAAAAATATTGAGGTCCAATTTGAAAAGACCCGATTATTTAAACCATACATTAGTAAGAAATTAGAACCAGGGACCTTACAAAAGGTCCTTGATTCACCTTACCAAACAGTGTATCGTTTATATTTGATTTCGAATGGAATTAAAGAACTACAAGAATTTGCAAGTATTTCAAGCGAGGAATACGATTTAACAGCTTATGTTAAAACTGAATGTGGATTTGTTGGTGAGGCAAGTAGACAAGTTTGGTCGGTACTACACCTACAACCACTATTGCGTAAAAAACCACTATATACGTTAAGATGTGAATTAAGGCACTTAATGACCAATAAGGTTATTTACAAATGTACTTTAGAGCATAAAAATCCTGACGTAATCTACAACCAAGTTCAGGAATGCATTGATAACTTAAAAGAAATACTAAAATGAGAAATTTATTAAAAAGAGGAGATTCTGGAGAGGATGTTAAATTACTTCAAAAGGCATTAGGAGTTACTCCAGCTGATGGTAATTTTGGACCAAAAACAGATGCTGCAGTTAGAAACTTTCAAGGTAGCCATGGATTAGCAATTGATGGATTGGTAGGACCAAGAACACAAAAGTTAATTTTTAAAGCGGATCTTGAACAGCATTTGGACACTGAAATTACATTAAATCAATTTGAAATCTATTATTTAGACAGGGATGAATATCATGCTGGCCCAAATAAACCAGAATACTTATTCTTACACCATACTGCAGGAAATGAAAATCCAGTAGCTACAGTTGATATGTGGAATGATGATACTAGAGGTAGAATTGCAACCGAATTCGTTATTGGTGGTGTTTCTATCAATAATAAGAATACTAAATGGAATGGTGTTATTGTTAAATGTATGCCAGATGGAGGTTATGCAGCTCACTTAGGAAATAATGGTTCTCAAAGTATGCATGTTAATTCAGTTGGAATTGAAGTTTGTAACTTTGGTCCCCTAACTAAAGTTGGTAATGTATACAAAACCTACACAGGAGCCATAGTTCATCCAGATCAAGTATGTGACTTAGGATTCAAATTCCGTGGACATCAATATTACCATAGATATACCGATGAGCAAATCGAGGCACTTAGAGAACTAATCCTATTCATTGCTGAAAGAGATGGTATTAATATCAAAAGGGGATTAGTTGAATGGCTGAACACTAAAACACCTGCTGAAGCATTTGATTTTAGTAAAGATGCATGGTCTGGTAAAGTGAAAGGTATGTTAACTCATACAAACACAAGAAAGGACAAGAGCGACATGTCACCACAACCACATTTAATCGAAATGTTAAAATCACTATAAGTGAAACAAAATCCAAAACAGGGATATAATTATTTTATAATCATTAAACCAAAATAAAATGTCACAAGTAAACGAAATTTTAAAAGAGCAAGTTGAAACTGCTACTCAAAAAGAAACAACAGGACCAGAGAACGATTTTCAACCAATCTTCGAAGAGATTCAAGAAATGAATCCTGGAGGAGCTGTTAATGTTTTGATTCAAGCAGCACAACAAGCTCAAGCTGCTGGAGCTCTAACTCTTAGAGATTCAGTTGTAGTTGCTCAAGCAATCAACATTTTGCGCCCAGGTTCTATCTAATAGATATTAAACCTTAAACCTATTCAAAAGACCTTAATTTTTATTAGGGTCTTTTTTTATTTAATAGACTCAGATGACTCAGGGAAATTTTTGGGAATTTTTTGGTGAGGGCCCTCTGACCCCAGAGCCCCAGAGCCACAGAGCCCCAGAGACAACCCAATATCAGAGGGGTAACGGTGGCATCATCCAATCACTACAACCCCTCGAAGATGGCCCCCATCCGGTTGATTGCAATGATTTCTGCAAAAAATTCTCATAGTTCTCAAATTTAACATAAATTTAACATAAAAACGTTTCCGGTTAACCATATTTTGATTATATTTACATATACAAATTAAGACAGATATGATACAAATTTCATCAGAAGTATTACCAGCAAGTAAAGTAACAAAAAACCTTGTTTGTCCTAAAATAATGCACTATCAAACAGAAACGATAATGACAATTCTTAAGTCGAGCAGGCCCAAAGCCCTAAAGAAATTAAATATCAATAAAGATGTTTTATGGGATTTGGTGGATCTTACCGAGGTAAATGGAGTTGCTGTAAAGACAAAGTATAAAGGAAACAAATTATGGACAGAAGCTGCCCTTAATCACTATTTAACAAATGAGGGTATTAATAGAGAAAAAGGACTCCAGTGTGAACATAACAATGAGAGAATCTACTACACAAATAAGTTATTGGAGTTAGATCCAAATAGCGATAACTTGGAGGCTGAAATTAAAGAAATTTTAAGTACTACTGTAAGTACCATTGTTACCAAAGAAGAGCATCAAAGGCTAACACCAAGAGCAACTGATGTCAACGATCCTTTTATTAGATATAGAGAATTGAACCCAACAATTTACTATATCACATGGAATACTCATACTAGAGGAAAGGGTAAATGGAAAATAGAATCGATTAATATTGTCGATATTAATAGTTAAAGAACAATTTAAAAAAGAAGTAAGATATGATGTTTAAATACTCTACACGATTTGTAATAGTACTCAAGAATGTAGTTATCAAGATACCTATAAGCAGAAGAGGTTATCTTCAAGGAATCAATGAAAAGAAGATTTGGGATAAGTACAGAAACATTACCTCATTAGCAGAACTAAAGTGGATGTTTATGGGTGTTGTATGTCAGAAAAGATATAACGTAGCTAAAACGATACCAAATATAGTTGTAAGACGTAACAAAATATCAATGCCGGAGTTTGATTTCCTCAATTGTGATTTGCATAACCCTAGAAATTGGGGGTTAGAGGGTAATAGATACATATTACTAGACTACGGAATTAATGAACACGTTGCAAAATTATACAAATAAGATTATTAAACTTTACAACAATTCAGGCTAAAGCATATTCATTGAGAAATGCTGACATAAAAGAACATCGAGATTTAATGAAACAAATGGGTTAGATGTGATATAACCTTTAATAAATAAGATACACATGTCAGATTTTAAAGTTACATTGGATGGATTCTTAAGTTGTTTTAGAAACTTTGAATTCAATATCATTAAAAAGAATAAAAAGGTCCAGGTTGATATGAATGCGGATTCTATTCAGCAATCAGAATCTCATCTACTTAAAATGCTGCAGCAGGCAAAACGCGAACTTTCAAGAGCCTATAAAGCCCATAAAGCAGGTAAAATGAGTATTGATGAACTTTTTGATTATGAATGGCATGTGAGCGATTTGGAACAACAAATCAAGGGTCTAAAAGACCATTCAGAGGACGAATGTGATACAAATTAAAAAAAAGCAGTTGAAAATGTTGAAAAGAAGTAATGAAGATGCCATACTTGGAGGAGTATGTGGAGGATTAGGAGAATGGACAGATACAAATCCATGGGCATGGAGATTGATATTCCTATTAGCACCAGGATCTGGATGGGCCTATTTAATCCTATGGATTGCCCTAAAAGAAAAACAGAAAGAGGTTGATAAAGATCAGGAATGGGGAAACCCAATTTAAAACAGGATAGGTATGCGCGGATTATACGACATGGTGGATATAGCCATCGCAGAAGAGTTGGGAGTTGATGTAGAAACCTACGTTAGAATTATTGAAACCAAGTGTTCCGAAAGAGAAATGAATTACATTATTAACGTGATTTTTATGGAGAGGTTGGATAAACTTGAAAATGCTAAAGCAATATTTAATAAGTATTTGAATGAAGAGGGCGATGAGAGCACTGGCACTAGTGTTGGAGATAATATTGAAAAGATTTAAACGTAAAAGGAAAAGTATATGGGACTTGTAAATAAACTAGATAAACAATACACAGACTTACTTCAAGACATTTTAGCAAATGGAGTAGAGAAACAAGATAGAACAGGAACTGGTACAATTTCAGTTTTTGGGCGCCAGATCAGACATAAAATGTCGGAAGGATTTCCACTACTCACTACCAAGAAAATGCCATTCAAAACAATTGTAACAGAATTGTTATGGTTTTTAAGAGGTGATACAAATATTAAGTATTTGGTTGATAATGGATGTAACATTTGGAATGGAGATGCTTATAAGAATTGGAAAACTAAATATAAAGAAGTTTATGATGGTTTAAATGACTGGCAAAAAGAACAGTGGAAAGAACCAACAGAAGAAGAATTTATCAATGCGATTAAAACTGATGATAAGTTTGCTCAGAAGTGGGGTGAGTTAGGTCCAATCTATGGTGAACAATGGAGATATTGGAGATATTGTAGCAGACCTACTATTCAAGTAGGAAAACTAATACCTCAACATTTTGACCAAATCGCAAACCTAATCAATGACCTTAAAACAAATCCAGACTCAAGACGATTAATGGTTAATGCTTGGAATGTAGGTGAATTAGACCAAATGGTTCTTCCACCTTGTCATTATGGATTTCAAGTTTATACAAGACCAACTACAAGAGAAGAGAAAATTACAAATCCTGGAAAGTATAGAGCAATATCCTTAATGTGGAATCAAAGATCAGTAGATACATTCTTAGGTTTACCATTCAACATTGCAAGTTATGGACTCTTATTAGAAATCATAGCTAGGGAGGTCAATATGGTTCCTGATGAGTTAATTGGAAATCTTGGTGATGTTCACCTCTATTCAAACCACATTGAACAGGCGAGAGAACAAATTGGAGGCCCACTTGACCATGAAAAACGAACTGAATTGTTAAAAGAAGCAATGGGAATAGAAGCATTTGAAAGGGCGGTTTCTGAATTGGTTCCATTTGGTGGTGGAATGAGCGAATATTATGAGGCTTATAAAATACCTTATAGCACGAGAGAACCATATCCACTACCATCATTAAAAATCATGGATTATGATTCTACTCTTTCAGTTATAGAAAATTTAGAAAACTGGGAGCCTACAGATTTTGTTATTGAGAACTATCAATCACATCCAACTATTAAAGCCCCGTTAAGTAATTAAAATATGAGTTTAGAAAATTTAAAAAAAGAATACAGAGAATCAACCTCTGGTGAAATCCGACAAGCCGTTTTAGAGAATGCTGTATATGGTTTTCTAGGATCAATCCTAGTAGTGTTCATTGCTCAAAGAATGGATCTTGCGGTTTTAATAGGTTATATGTCGTACTACTTCTTTGTAGGAAGAGTAATCAATAGACCGAAATACGTAACATCATTAGGTAAATTTATAGTATTTCCAGTACCAACAGCCTTAGGAGCTTTTATTGGATATAAATTGGCTTACGTATTATCAGCATATTTGACATAATGGCAAAGAAACCTAAACTTACCCAATTTCATTATCATGAGGCTCTTGATAGAGCCTCAATGCTTGGTGATATGGTTGATCGACATTTAATACAACATCCAGTTTGTAAACTTGACAAAGAGATTAATCAATTGGTCGAAGAGGCTGCAATGAAACTATTTGAAGCATATCAATTAATAGGGCATCGATCCGTTACCCTATTTCCCGATGATATATAACATATGAGTAGATTTAAAACATATTTTGGTTATTCTGTTGACAGGATAAACTATGCAGATGCTCCAAAAAAGAAGGATCAATTTATAATTGATTCAGCACCAAGTCTTAATTTAATTAAAATTGACGAGTGGAGTGCTCCAGTTAAAGCATGTCCTGAAAATGGTTCATTAGATACAAAAAATGAATTATTAAGAATGAGTGCTGAAATTAATCAAATGGACGATGACGATCAAGAGGATATTGTTGAAAAATACGATGAATTCTTAGATGAATTTGAAAAGGAATGTACTAAAGAGTATTTAATCTTTCCAAAGAAGTACTTAATTGAACTATTGAATGAATCTGTTGAAATCATAACAAAAATCAAATGGAAACATAACAGACCTCGACCATATCAATTGGCTCCAGTCCTGGGAATTCCGTTACGTTTTGATATGAAAGAAACTGCAAAATCTCCAAGTTTTCCTAGTGGACATGCTCTACAAAGTAAATTAACTGCTAACGTATTATCATTGATGTTTCCTGAAATGGAAGATAAATTTCAAAAGATAGCGGACAAAGTTGCCTATTCTAGATATATCGGAGGACTTCATTTTCCATCGGATTTGGTTTATGGTGTAGAATTAGCAGATTGGATGATTAATTACGTTGTGATGCCGGATCAGGTAGATGAGGCTAAAACAATTGGTCTAGAGAATGATTTACCTAATGTAACTCCAAACCCAATTCAACAGGGTGAAGGAGAGGACTCTAGATTAGCAAAAATAAGACAATTCAAAGGAACTGTCGCAGATTATAAGAATTATTGGGATGATAGAATCAGTAAAGGAATTAATTAGTCAACTTATTGCAGAATGGGGATGGGCTATTGCAGTTGCCCTTTTAACAATTGCAATGAAGGATGCCCTAAGCAAATTATGGTTAGGAATTCAATTCATGTGGGGAGATGATTTCAATGTAGATGATATAGTTTACATAAATGGAAATAAGAAGGCAAGAATCGTAAGACAAAACATTTGGAAAACAACTTTTTATCTTTACGATCATGACAGAAAGTTTATAGTTCCGAATGACAGGATCTGGACTCTTAATATTGAGAAAGAATTGCCAAAGGATAATAAATAAACAAAATCTTTGTTTGATATATAAATAGTAGTACTAAAACTATTAATCAAAAATTTTATTTGTTATGGAGTTCATTAACGAAGTTACTCCGACTTCGCAAAATGAACCAAGAATTGAAGTGTCTGTTAATGAAGATCAAATTAATGAAGTAATTACATTTCCCTACTATATGCGAGGGGAATTTCCAATCTTCAACTGTTTTGATTTTGATGAGTCTGATGATGACGACTTGGTCTTATTTGGTGTCGGTGGTCCTGCTTGAAAAGCTTAAAAGTGTATCTCGGTACACTTTTTTTGTGTGAACTGAAAAATTAACAAAAAATTAACAAAAATAATTCAATAAAAGTTTTCGGGATTCGTTTATTATGTTTATATTTACATTATAATTAAATAAACAACTATGATTTATACTTATTGTAAAAAAACATCAAGGTACCAAGCACTTGGTATTAAGGCTTATTTAAAATCTATCATCGTATTTGGTGTAATGTTTGCAGTTGCAAGTTACTACATGTACAATTCAGGAATTAAGAACACAGTTAATTCGATGACAATCGAAGAGAGAATTATGCTAATAAATGAATCTGATCCATTTACTCAAGAAAAAATGGTTGAGATGATGAAAGATTTAAACGTTAAATTTGCATGGATTCCAATGGCTCAATCAATGATCGAAACAGGACACTGGCATAGCGATATTTTCATCGAGAATAATAACCTATTCGGTATGAAAGAGGCAAAGTCTAGAATTACCACTGCAATCGGTACTAATAAGAATCATGCTGAATACAATACTTGGAGGGAGAGTGTATATGATTATGCATTTTACCAAAGTAGATACTTAGGAAAGATTAAAAGTGAAGCCGATTATTATCAGTATTTGAATGCTAGTTATGCTGAAGATCCAAATTATATTTCTAAGATTAAACAGATGGTCGAGCGTCACAAATTAAAACAATTATTTAATTAGATATATAATCTAATACTAATAAAAAATACATTTAAGATGGTTAAACCAATTACATTAAACGAAGCTGTTGTAAGCGCATTAAATTCACGAATTGGTGACGAATTTACAGCACACTATTTTTACAATGCAGCACATAATTGGTGCATGGATAAAAATTACAAAAATGCAGCTGCATTCTTTGCTGGAGAAACTGCAAGTGAATTAGAGCATGCTCAAAAATTACAAAAGTATCTAGTTGATTGGAATGCAACCCCGGTATTACCAAATGTAACTATGAACTTTGATTTTACAAGTTTGCCAGATATTATCGAAAAGGCTTATAAATTAGAATTAGACCTTTTTAATAAGTATGTAAAAGATTCTCAAGCAATCTTTGGAATTGATTTAGCAACGTTCGATTTCTTACAAGGATATAGACAAATTCAAACCGATTCAGTTATTGAATATTCAGATCTTTTAGCAGCCCTTGAACTAATTGACATCAATAGTAAATTAGATATATTGCATTTCGAGGAAATGTATTTCGAGGCATAATCAAATTAATAAAAAATGGACGGAGATAGTGAAAAACGCGGAAATAAAAAAACTAGACAGATTAGCAACTCTGTCGATGATGGTGGCCCTGTTCTTCAATCCACTGGGGTTCGACATAGTTCAGTATTGGTTGATACAGGCAACTGGAAGTTTGTGGAGAGCGAACTTCGCTTTGTATTGCGTTGCGGCGTTATTCTTTGGACTATCCATCTTATTTCGACTATTATATAAAAGAAAGATAAAACATGAAAAAAGTAATATTGTTTGAGCAATTTATTGCAGAGGCCAAAAGTACTGAGGAAATTGCTGCAAAAATTCTAGGAGAACTGGATAAAAATGCACAGTTATACGCAGATTATATACCAAAAGAGGCTCTTGGTGCTATTAATAAAGTCCTAAAGAAAAATAAATCACTTATTGGTAAGGACGCTGAATTGGCAGCTAAACAAATAAGAATGAATCTTGAGGATATTGGTATTCTATCAAATACTTTAAGTCCATTTGATGTTGAAATGATAATTATGAATCATTTGAATGAATCAACTGTTAATGAAGCTAAATTCAAAGTAGGCGATTCATGGGAATGGAATCATGTTGATGGTGTTAAAATTGTAACAATTACAAATGTTAAACCAAATGGTGATGTAGTTGCTCGAGCTGAAGGAGAATCACAGGATTTTATCGTTAGAGATGCTAATAAGTATCTTAAGAAAAAAGTTAATGAATCTCTAGTTAATGAAGCTAAAAGTTTTGAAATGGGTGATTCCTTTGAATACATTCCAAATAAAGGTTCAATTTATACAATTACTAGAAAAATGGCGTTTGGCCAAAAATGGATTATTACTGGTGATAAAAATCCAGATAATAAATTCATTTTAAATGATGCTGAAATTAATCAATGGATTAAGGATGGCAAATTAGTTCCAGTTGATGAATCTTTAGTTAATGAAGCAAAAGAACTCGACAGAGATGCATTGATGAATCTATTAGAAACAAAATACAAAATTAAAACTGTTAGAACTTCTGAGGAATTCAACGGACAAACTGAAGGAATTTGGGTTGCTGGAGATAATGGTGAAGAGATGAGTGGCAATAAAATATTTGATTATTACAATAGTTCAGCAAAATATGCTAATGGTATTCTAAAACAGGTTAGAGGCGCTGTTGAAAAAACAGGATGGTGGTTTGAATGGAACGATCCAGGAACACTAATAATATGGCCAAAAAAATTATAATAAGACATGAAAAAAGTAAAATTATTTGAAGATTACTTAAATGAAGTAACTCTACGTTCAGTATCTGGTACTTCAGCTAGAACATATACAACCTTAGATAATTCAAAATATGAATTAAAAAAGGATGTAACAGGCGCAAGAATTGGAGACTATATTAATGTAACCTTACCAAAAGGCACAATCATCGTAAATATTCCAGGCGGAGTATTTGCATTCCATGAAGAACTTAAAACTAAGTATTGTACTGGATATAAATCTGAAAGATGGAATGATCAATTTGGTGTTGCGATTAGACAATTACCAGAAACTTTAGAAGCTATCGAAAAAAATGGTAAAGTTTTAGAATCAGAAACAGTTTATCACGAAAATGATTTCCTAGGTATGCAAGCACAAGCTGCAAATATGACCAGAGAGGAATGGATCGCACATTACGGTTCTCCTGAAATTGGATCAGGAATAGAGTAATAAATAACATATACATATAATCCTAATATTGGGTCTTTTTAGTTAGATATATAATCTAGACTAAAAAGACCCATTGTTGTATATGAACCAAGAGAGAAGCCCACAAGAGATGATTCTTGAACTTTATGATTTGTTTTCTTCATTCAAAAGACGAATTGAAGACCCTAACTACATACAAATCGAAAACACTTTAGAAAAATTGGTTGAAAACCAAAATGAAATGAAAAATGAGATCAGAGAATTGAAAAAACAACTCCTGAATCCATTCGACGGCGTTATTGTAGAGAATAAGAAAAACTCTGACTTTAGAGAATCTCAAGAGGATTGGAAGGTTGAACTTGATTTAATCATTGAAGAACACAAAGAACTAGTTCGTTGGAAAAACACAGTTCAAAAGGTGCTTATTGCCATTTTAACAGCGAGTGGTGCAATAATAACTTTTTTCTTAAGTAAATATTTTAAGTAACAATGATAACAGATAGAATTTCGCTAAATATTGCATTGAAGTCTCTTAATCAATTTGAGCAAAATGAGGGTAGAGTTGTAGATATAACGTTTTCATATCGAGATAATGTATCAAACAATTTAAAAAGTACTCCATCATTTGACAATTTAGATGTGTTAAAGGCATATATTAATAAGTATGCTCCACTAACTACGTTTGAACATGAGGATTGTTTTCCATTAATATTATTTGAATTAAAGAAATTTACAATCTTAAAAAATGAGAGCAATAAGAATATGGTATATTATGGTGAAACTAATTTTATTTCAAAGAGTAATAATATTGACACATTTTCAATAGAATCCCTTAATAGAGATTACACATCATCGATGAATGAAGTTAGAAAGGCATTTGATAATCTTATGATTAGTGAATATATTTTACAACAAATAAATTATATTGAATGCGGATGGTTAGAAATGCATAGTCCTGAAGCAATGGAATCATTAAAACAAGTATACAATAAATATAAATAAAAATAATGGCACAAGACAATTTACAAGACTCTAACATGAGAGGGCCGATCGGTAAATATGATCCGTTATATCCAGGAGATCTGGGTAGAGCATTATATCATCCGGAAATGGATTACAACTTAGACCTAATCGGTCAAGTTATTCAAGGTTACCGTGTTATGGGTACAAACGCCGATGGAAGCATTCATATCAATGATGACACCGAAAAGGTACTTAAATTATATGTAGTACAACAGGGTGATATTACATTAATAGAGGCTGGAGCACTGGTTGGAGATAGAGTATGGGTACCTACAGATACTATTGGAAATGGAGGAGGACCTCAAGGGGTTCAAGGAGCTCAAGGAGCTGCAGGTTCTACTGGAGCGCAGGGACTTAGAGGTTATCAAGGTTATCAAGGTATTCAGGGTAGCCAAGGAGTTGCTGGAGCACAAGGTTCTTTAGGACCTATAGGAGCCCAAGGACAAACAGGAGCCCAAGGAGTTGCTGGAGCAACCGGATCTATTGGAGCACAAGGAGCAACAGGTGATCAAGGTTTACAAGGTATTCAAGGAGACCAAGGTATTGATGGATCCACCGGAGCACAAGGAGCAACCGGTAATCAAGGCGAACAAGGACCAATTGGAGATCAAGGTGAACAAGGACCAATTGGAGATCAAGGTTTACAAGGTATTCAAGGAGATCAAGGAGCAACCGGTAATCAAGGCGAACAAGGACCAATTGGAGACCAAGGTTTACAAGGACCAATTGGAGATCAGGGTTTACAAGGTATTCAAGGAGACCAAGGTGAACAGGGACCAATTGGAGACCAAGGTATACAAGGACCGGTCGGAGATCAAGGTTTACAAGGTATTCAAGGAGACCAAGGTATTGAAGGACCAATCGGAGCACAAGGTTCTCAAGGACCTGCCGGTAATGATGGAATTAGTGGTGTTGATGGTGCAATTGGAGCTCAAGGAGCCCAAGGATCAATCGGAGCACAAGGTGAAATCGGACCAATAGGTACACAAGGATATCAAGGTCCTAAAGGAGATCAGGGAGATATTGGAGCACAGGGTATTGAAGGTTCTCAAGGTGAACAAGGTCCTGTTGGTGTACAAGGATCAACTGGTGATCAAGGTTTACAAGGATATCAAGGTGAAACTGGACCAATCGGACCTCAAGGATATCAAGGTGATATTGGAGATCAAGGTTTACAAGGAACTCAAGGTGAAATTGGACCAATTGGAGTACAAGGTTATCAAGGAAGTATTGGATTTCAGGGTTATCAAGGACATCAGGGTGACCAAGGTGAACAAGGTGTTATTGGATTTCAAGGTTATCAAGGACATCAAGGAGATGTTGGTGTACAAGGTTCTCAAGGACATCAAGGTTTAAAGGGTGACCAAGGTTTTCAAGGACAAAGCGGTTCTGTAAATGGACAAACATTCTATATGAATGAATCTGTTATTATTGTAAATAATGGAGGTGGAGTTAATGACTTAAATGAAATTAGCCCAGTACCTACAAATACTGCACAACAAGTCATTACAACAACACTGAATCCACTTCAACAAGATGTATTAATTACTCAATTTATTACGCCAGTTGGTTTAGGTGTTGCGGTAATTCCAGGAGGAATTCAACAATTTAAAATGCACTTTACAAAGGCAGATGCAAATGATGCAGTTCAAGTTTATGTTAAAGTAACTCATACAGATTCGAATGGTACTCCATTAAGTGTATGGGGAACTACAAGTGCTGACCTAATCGGATGGGATACGGATGCAAATACACCTACTGATTTATATCAGGATCTATTTTTAACATCACAATATGTTGATCCAACTGATAGAGTATTGGTACAAATATATGCAATAAATGATGATAATCAGTCAAGAACAATCAAATTTTACACTGAAGGTATTTCTGATTATTCATATATAATTTCAACGTTAGGAGCTACTGAAGGTCCTAAAGGAGATCAAGGAGATCAGGGACCACAAGGTCCAATTGGAGACCAAGGTATACAAGGTCCAATTGGAGTACAGGGTTCAATTGGTTTCCAAGGTTATCAAGGTGAACAAGGTAATCAAGGTATTGAAGGAGCTCAAGGTTTTACAGGTGATCAGGGTATCCAAGGAGATCAGGGTATTCAAGGTCCAATTGGAGATCAAGGTTTCCAAGGTATTATTGGACATCAAGGTTATCAAGGTTATCAAGGAACTCAAGGACCTTTAGGTCCACAAGGATTAACTGGACCTCAAGGTTCTGTTGGTGCTGATGGACTTAGTGGAGTTGATGGAGCACAAGGTGCAACCGGAACACAAGGTTCTGCTGGAGCACAAGGAGCTACAGGAGACCAAGGTGCTACGGGAACACAAGGTGCAACTGGAGCGCAAGGAACTGCAGGTACAAATGGTACAAATGGTATTGATGGAGCACAAGGTGCGCAAGGAATAGCTGGAAATGATGGAGTTGATGGAGTTGATGGAGCAACAGGTGCTCAAGGTGAACAAGGACCAATCGGAGACCAAGGTTTACAAGGTATTCAAGGAGACCAAGGAGCAACAGGTGCTCAAGGTGAACAAGGACCAATCGGAGACCAAGGTTTACAAGGTATTCAAGGACCACAAGGAGAAATTGGTAACGATGGATTAAGTGGTGTTGATGGAGCACAGGGAGCTACAGGAGCACAGGGAGCTACAGGAGCACAAGGTGATACTGGAGTTGATGGAGCACAAGGTGCACAAGGTGAACAAGGAATAGCTGGAATTGATGGAACACAAGGAGCTACAGGAGCACAGGGAGCTGTGGGTTCTCAAGGATCTACAGGAGACCAAGGTGCTACAGGAGACCAAGGTACTACAGGAGCACAAGGTATACAAGGACCAATTGGAGATCAAGGTTTACAAGGTATTCAAGGAGACCAAGGAGCAACAGGTTCTACTGGAGCACAGGGAGCAACAGGTTCTCAAGGAGTTCAAGGACCTACTGGTTCTATTGGAGCACAAGGAGCACAAGGATTCCAGGGTATTGAAGGAAATGATGGAAGTAATTCAATTAGATTAGAAAGATTACCTTTAATTAATGAAACAGGAAGATGGGGTTCAAGCTCAGGAACATTTGCATCAACCATCCAGATAAGTATTAATACTGTTGGAATGAATTCAGAATCATTACAATCATGGTTAAATGGAATTCAAATTGGAACAACATTAAGTGTTTATATTGTAGGAGCAAATCATAATTTTGGTATCTATGAAGTTACTAGCATTATTCCTGATTTGAATGGATGGGGATATATTTCATACAATGTAACTCCGATTGTTGCAAATGGTGGTACATTTGCTAATGATATTGCAAGTATTTCTTATAATAATAAAGGAAATACAGGTACTCAAGGATCTATAGGAGCACAAGGTTCTACAGGACCACAAGGAGCAACAGGTGCTCAAGGTGAACAAGGACCAATTGGAGACCAAGGTTTACAAGGTATTCAAGGTAATACTGGAGCACAAGGAGCAACTGGAGCACAAGGATCAACTGGAGCACAAGGAACTGCAGGTACAAATGGTACAAATGGTATTGATGGAGCACAAGGAGCTCAAGGTGCTAGAGGTTTCCAAGGTTTCCAAGGTAATACTGGAGCAGCTGGTTCTACTGGAACACAGGGAGCTACAGGAGCACAAGGAGCTGCAGGTATAGATGGTATTAATGGAGCACAAGGTTTTAGAGGTTTCCAAGGTTTCCAAGGTAATACTGGAGCAACCGGATCTACAGGAGCTACAGGATCTCAAGGTACACAAGGTTTTCAAGGTTTTCAAGGTAATACTGGAGCAACAGGTTCTACTGGAGCGCAGGGTGCTCAGGGTCCTATTGGTCAAACGGGTACAACAGGAGCTACAGGAGCACAAGGAGCTACAGGAGCACAAGGATCCACAGGTATAAATGGAGCAATTGGAGCACAGGGATTCCAAGGTCTTAGAGGTTTCCAAGGCTTCCAAGGTAATACTGGAACAACTGGAGCTACAGGAGCACAAGGAGCAACTGGAGCACAAGGAACTGCAGGTACAAATGGTACTAATGGAGTACAAGGAGCAACTGGACCGCAAGGTTCCGTTGGAGCTACAGGAGTACAAGGAGCTACAGGAGCACAAGGTTTCCAAGGAAATACTGGAGTAACGGGTTCTATTGGAGCACAAGGTTTCCAAGGTTTCCAAGGATTTACTGGATCAACCGGACCACAAGGTTCTGTTGGAACTACAGGATCAACTGGAGCGCAAGGTTTCCAAGGTTTCCAAGGATTTACTGGAGCTATTGGAGCGCAAGGAGCAACTGGATCACAAGGGGTTAGAGGTTTCCAAGGTTTCCAAGGTTCTACTGGAACTTCCGGAGCTGCTGGATCGCAAGGAGCACAAGGAGCTACTGGAGCACAAGGAGCTACTGGAGCGCAAGGAGCTACTGGAGCGCAGGGACTTAGAGGTTTCCAAGGATTTACCGGAGCCGCATCAACAGTACCTGGACCAATAGGTCCTCAAGGATTCCAAGGTATACAAGGTCCAGCTGGAAGTGGAGGCTCAATTCCGGATTATCTATGTTATGAACAAATATCGATTAACCCAGTTGCACAAGGAGTACCTGTAGATGCAACAAATGTACAAGATGCATTTATATTAATTCCATATAAAAGTTATTTAGATGGCTGGTTAATAGTTCAAATCGATTCATCATACGATCAAGATAACTTTGGCGCTGGTGCAAATGTTGATTATCAAATTGTTGAGACGGATTCATCTGGTGCTCAAACCGTAGGTCCTGCATGGACACATAATGGTGGAAATAAAATGGAAACAGTAAGTGCATTGCTTGGTCAATTTCAACCATATCCAATTAATGATTTTTGTCACTACCATATTACTGTAAAAAATGGAAATCCAGTGGATAAAGGATTTACAGTTACATTGACACTATATAATCCAAACTGCCCAGTATAACAAATATATAGAGATATGATAACAGTTAGAGGAAATTTTAGTGGTGGTGGAACTGCATCTTCATGTGTTTTAGTTGAAGTACAAGCAATTGGAGGAAGTGGAGAATATCGATACAATGATTGTGAAAATACAGATAGTGGATGGCAATCACTTCCATCGGGTAGTTCGGTAATAGAATGTATACAAGTTGGAAGTTTAGAGACAACGGGTTCATTAGTTGCATCAATAATTGGACAATGTTAAAATGATTAAAACAATTCAAAACCGCTCAGAAATGGGCGGTTTTTTTATGAAATAAAAATAAACATATTTTTAAATTAATATATAATAGATATGAAGTATTTAAACAATTTTGAATCATTTTTAAATGAAGGTCGTAGTAAATACGATGGAATAGCATCACAATTGGTGAAGGCTACATTTAGACAATGGATTCAGGATTGGAATTCTGGAGCAAAATCATCTGAATTTAGTGAAGTTGTTGAATTACAAGGATTAGAATTTGATCTTAATGCAACAATTTATTTTGACAAAGCACATGGCCAAAAAATAGATGGATTTAAAGTTTTAGATTCTACTGGAGCTGATAGTAGAGATTATGATGAAGAGGATGATACTGATCAAACACCATTTATTATTATTGATTTTGGAGTTACTTCTGAATGGCTTCCAGGATATTGGCAAGATATTTATATGCACTTGGCAGATGTAATGAGACATGAAATGGAACACATCACACAAGGAGGAGAGGGAATTGGAAACTACAGACCTGGAAAACCAAGTGAAGATGACTCTTTTACAAGAAGTTTGATAACACAAGGATTGCTTCCGCAATCAACTTATTTGATGTTACCTAAAGAGGTTGACGCAAATTTACATGGATTAAGATTTGAGGCAAAAAAGAGAAAAGAGCCGATGTCAGACGCTGTCAATAGATACCTAGATACACAAGATCTCTCAGACGAGGAAAGAAACAATGTGTTAAATTTATGGAGAGAAAGAGCTAAAAAAATAGGAGGTATTCCAAGTTTTTAATATGAAAAAAGTAAAGCTATTTGAGGAATATCAAATGAGTGAAATGGTCCAAGAGATTCACAGAATTCATGGGGGAGAATTGACTGAAGATAGAATCAATGAACTACTTAATGAAGGATTTTTTGATTGGATTAAAGGTATCTTTATGAATCCTATGAAAAAGCGAAAGTTGAGACAGCTTGGAGACAAGTTGGTTGAAGTTAGAATTGAATTAGGAAAACTTCAAATCGAACAAGAGCAACTTGAAGAGTTACAAGCAGAGGCTGAAGCAAGTGCTGAAGAGGATCCATATTCATATTCAACAAGTTCTTCAATGGGTAGAAGTTCAAGTCGCTCAATTGGTTCAAGTAGTGGAGACGCTGCATTTGACCTAAAGAAAAGCTCATTAGAAGCTACTGAAGAGGATATTATTACAAATATGGATGCACTTGGTGATGAAAATGAAACTCTTAAAAAATATGTTGCAACCATTAAACTTGAATGTAGAATGAAATCTACTGAGATGTTAATTAAAATGGCAGATGCTGATATTAAAAGAATTCTTGTAAAATCTTTGAGAAAGGACAAAGGAGAAGTATCTTCTCTACAAAAAGATATAAAAAAATCACTAGAGGCTTAAAATAAATCAAAAAAAGTTTTTCAGATATAATTTTTTTTATTATATTTGCATATGATTAATAACAACATGATAAACGAAAAGTACACAACAGACAAAATCCTAATCTTCGACATTGATGATACTATAGCAATCACACCTGCTAAAATCGTAGTTACTGACACTAGAACTGGAGAAACATTTGAATTGACTCCAGAGGAATTTAACTCTTATGAGAAAAATCAAAACCATTTAGTTAATTTTGACCAATTCAGATCCCTAGAGATTATGAAAGCCGGTAGATTAATAGATAAATACTTTAGAGTTCTTACAAAAAACTACAAAAATGGTGTAGCAGTTGGAGTAATTACTGCTAGAGATAATAGAGAAATGATATATGAATGGTTTAGATATCATTTAGGATTTCATATTGATAAGAAACTGATTTGGGCCGTTAATGACCCAGTTCACGGATTAACAGGAAGCATACAAGAAAGAAAACAGGCTGCAATGCGTTGGTTTATTGATGAGGGTTATACCGACATCACTTTTTTTGATGATGATAGAAATAACATAAAACTAATAAAACAACTCGAGATTGAGCTTGGTACAACGATCAAGACACATCTTGCAAAACATTAAAATTATGAGTACATTTAACGACATTAGAACAAGATTTGAAGTATTGCTAAAGGAGAATGCAAGAACCATTGAAGGTTTGGTACTTCCATCGCTTGAAAAAATATTAGGTAAGGGTAGAATTAATACAAAAAATGGTGGAAAGGATTTAAGATTCGATCTTGGTGGTGATGAAAAGAAGTCAATTGCAATGATTATGGATGCACTTAATAAAATTGGACTTAGTTCGGTTGAAATTAAGGCAGTAGGTCCCGGGGACTATGCAAACGGAGGTAATTCCGGAAAATTTACAACATACATTGTAACTTTTACAACAGATAGTAAAATATCTTCATTGAAAATATCTAAGGGCGATATTATTAAATTTGTAGATAATAAACCACCCATGGGTTCCATTAAATCAAAAGAGCTTAGTCCATCTTCTTTAGGAATTCCTGGGGATACCGAAATGAACTCAAATTCATTAAAATCTGCAGTCCATTCATCAATAAATAGAAATTATGGAAAATCAAATCTATTTATGCAATCATTTTTAACTGAATTATATGATTTGATCGCATCACATGTTCCATCAGTAAAATTTAATAGTTTAATGGAACTTACTACCTTTAATGAAACTATAAAATATGATGAAAACATTAAAGAGGCTATTGATGTTCTAGGAAATGCTGATTTAAACACTATAGGAAAGGATTTTGGAGAAGTTTTAGGAGCTGCTCTAATGTTAAATGTTGTAAAAACATCACATGGAATATCCTTTCCATCTGGGAATAATCCTTTAGTTGATTTCCATATCGATGGTTATGGAATATCTTCAAAATATAAGGCGGGGGCAGCGCCAACACTTTCAAATATTATTAAAGATCTAAATTCTGATAATTTTACAGAAGATTCTGAAGTTAAATTATATGCGCTATTTAAAATAATTGAAACAAATAATGTTGTTGATGGATATATTAAAGGAGCTGAATTCATGGAATTAACTTCAGTTAGCAAACTCAAAGAATTAATTGGAAACGTTACACTAGATTCAAAATCACTAGAAGATTTTATACAAGCTAAAATAGGAGAATTAGGAGAAGAGGAATTTTACAACAAGTACGTTGGTCCTATTGTTGATGTTGCGGGTAGAGGTTCTAAAAAATATAGCGATGTTCCATGGGACAAACTAAAGGCAGGTAAAAAATATATTGGACTTTTTTCATATCCATTATCACTTCAATTGATTGACAAGTTAAATGGTAAATTGGGAGATGGTAATCTTTATATTGATACACTACAAAAGATTGTATCTAAATTAGAGGTTAAGCAGCTTTATATGGATGTATTGTTAAAAACAGAAGAGATAAATTTCTATCTTAAGGGATTTGGTGATAGCAACGCTAAATTATCATATGAAGCTCCAAACGTATCTACTCCTAACCCTGGAAATGGAAAACTTGGTTTTAAAATGAAATAAATATAGAAATGACAAGCGAAGAGTACAAAGAATATATTGACACTGGGTTTGTTCCTCACTATTTTATAATGGAAATAGTGAATGGGATAAAAGAAGGTGTTAGGCTCAATGGGATGCACCTTCAGGTGTACATCAGCCATTGCCCGATAATTGAAATGTACCTAAAAAAATAAAACAAAATTATGAAACACATTAAACTATACGAACAATTTGTAAATGAAGCAAAATGGGACACTTCAACTGGCATAACATCAAGTGATAGCCTATTAATGGGAGCATGCCACACCGGTTTCGAAATCGGTAAATATGAAGATCAAAAGGTATATGCGCTTTTTCTTGACAAGAACACAGTTGAACCAATGTTTAGAAGTTCGCTACAACAAACTATAGTTAGTGATGCAAATGCATATCCTACTGAGAAATTAATTGATGCAGCGCTGCACCTTGCATACGGTCCTTATGGAGTACATGTAAAAGAGAAAGCCATTTCTAGTGGAAAACTATATGTTAAGTTTAATTCTACTGAATACACTTATGAATTTAAAGGTGGCAAGTGGATGGGATCTAAAACCAACAGAGGCAAAGTACAAGAAGTACCAATGAGCATTTATGAATTCATGTCAGCACTAGTTGCTTGTAAATTCAAAGAGGTCGGCAATAAAGAAGTGGGTAGTAAATAAAAAATCGATATTGGGTGAAAAAGATAAAATTATTTGAAGAATTTCTCAATGAGAAATCTCAAAATTTAGACCTACATAAAATATACATTACGATTGATGGACCAGATCAAAAGTGGTATAACCACAAAGATTTAAAGGACTCTTCAATTTATATATGGATTACTCCAGAAAATTATAAAGATTTGGATATTGATAAAAGTTTTCCAGTATTAACATACAATAAAACAATCTCAGAAGATTTATTGGATGCTGGAAAAATTAAAAAAGAAAATGTATACAATCTTCCTGAACATTATGGAATAGTTGGTTCGAAAAAAGAATTCCATAAGCGTGTGAATGGACATGATAACATACCGAAAACAGCATATTCAACTGAAGATGCTTTAAAAATTGGATTTCCATTGATTGGAAAACCTGCAAAAGGACACTCAGGATTAGGAATTCAAATCTTTAAAAATCAAAAAGATTGGGGTTCGGCAGATCATTCTAAATTCAATGTTTATTCCGAATACATTGATAAAAAATCAGAGCATAGGGTTATGTTATTTAAAGGAACTCCATTCTTTTGGATGGAAAGAAATCCAGTGAATGACAAAGCCAAATCAGGAGACGGTAATGGTGAAGATAGAATGATGTTTAAATATATCAAAAAGGACATTAATAAATTGCCAGAAAGCTTCAACACTGTTGTTTCTGAATTTGCTAAAATATTTAATGAATTACCATTTGTTTGTTTTGATATAATGGAAGACAAAGATGGTAAAATATATGTAATCGAGGGAAATAGTCACCCAGGATCACCTTTCAATGTACCTAATGAATTGTATAAATTGATCTTTAAGGATTTTTATGGAAAAGATGTTTCGAAAGAATCTAATACTGAGATAGATAGATTAAATAAGATAATGGACGAGGTTACAGCTTCGGATAAAAGTAAAAATTTCGAAATAAAATTATAATGAAAAAAATTAAATTATACGAAGAATTTCTTAATGAGAGATATATGGAGGATCAAATTCCTCAATTACAAATTACATTAAGAGGAACTATTGGACTAACTTCTAAAACTGAAGATTTTACCAAAGAAATGATGGCAACTCTGTATGATAAGTACATTCACATGGTCTTAATTGAAGGTGATGACAAATATAATAGAGAGGACAGAATTCCAAATAACAGAAGATTTAATAAAATCAAGTATGATATTCCATTATTGAACTTTACTTCTACTAAGCATAACTTTATCTCAGATATGAGAGCTAAAGTATATAATAAAGTTGAAGATTTACAATTAAGTGCTGATAAAAAATTATTCTATCAAACTTTCCCAGACACAACGTTTATTCCAAAGACCGTATATTCATTAGATGATATTGAACAATTAGATTTACCAATTATTGCAAAACCATCAAAGGGTTTTAGTGCTCAAGGTATTGAGAAGTTTGATAACTATGAAGATGCTAGAAAGAGCAAATCAAAATTTGATGTTTGGCAAGAGGGAAAAGATATTGATCGTGAATTCCGTGCATTTATTATGGATGGCAAAGTTATTCATATTGCTGAAAGAATTACTAATGCCAACAATGATATGTCGGTTGGTAAAAAAGGAATTGATGAAAAAATTGACCTTGTTTATTTTGATCAGAATTTAGAAACATTTAAACATCTTGATAGAATTAATGAGATTATGGAAGAGCTTAACAAAGGAGTTAAACTTGAATTTTATAACATTGATTTAATTTTAGATAAATCGGGTGCATTATGGGTTCCGGAAATTAATGGAGCGCCAGGAATTGGACCATCGATGTTTCTTTCTATTTACAAATCATTTCAAAAGATGGCACTTAACATCGATATTCCTAAAGAATGTGAAGAGGAGCTACAAGAAATTGCAAACAAACATAGAAAATTAATGGCTGAAGAGTACCCGGAAGAGTATAAATCAAGTTTGGATCCAATCTCTGTAAAATAAACCTTAGATATGAAAAAAGTAAAACTATTTGAAGAGTTTATCAATGAAAAATCAAGTGGAGAAATCTTTAATCCTAAGCGAAATAAGACAATAAAGTTTGATGCTTCAAAATATCCTGAACTTGCTGGTGAGTTTTATGATTTAATTTCAACAGCATATGCTGAAATTGGTGGACATGCAAAGATTAAATCGCCAAATGATGTATTCTCTGATCCAGATTGGAATTATTGGGAAGGCGTAGATATTCACGGAGACAATAATTTTGACATGATTATGTTTGGTCAGAAAACAAATTATGGAATCAAATACTCTGGAGTTGGACATGATGGAAGTAGCCCAGCAAAACGTGCATATATTACTGCAAGAGGAAAAGAACTACAACAATTAGGATATTATATTGAAGTTTCTGGAAAGATTGCAGAGATTTTATTAAACAAATATGACGTACCTGTTGTAACAGATGTTAATATTATCGAAAAGGTGCTAGGTAAGAAAATTGAGTTTATTGGAACAAAGGATGGCATGCCTGGAAATGGGTGGTACACTAGAGTTTTAGGTGGACACAATCATGATAAAATCCTTTTAGGTCGACCAAAAATTTAAAAATAATATAAAAATAAGTGTGATATAATTTTTTTATGTCACATTTTTTGTTTATATTTACATATAATTAAAGAACAATGAAAATAGCTTACTTACACGGATTAGAATCATCTATAGATAAAAAGGATCCTAAAATTATCTATATGAATGAAACATTTGATGAGGTTTATGCACCTTCAATCAATTATAGAGATCCTGCAACATTCAATAAATTACTTAGTGAAATTAAAAGATTTCAACCTGATTTAATCGTCGGATCTTCGATGGGTGGATATGTTTCATATTTAATTGGAGCAAAATTATCAATCCCGGCACTCTTATTCAATCCTGCGATGGTCGGACGTTCATTTGACCCAATGGTAGATAATTCAGGACTTAGTGGAACGTACAATACTGTTTATTTTGGCAAAAATGACAAAGTAATTAACAGTAAGGACGTTAGAAATTATTTTGACACTGAAGGAGTTGGTAATTTCACATACAAAACATACAATGGAGAGCACAGAGTACCTTCAGATGTTTTCATTAATGCAATTAAAAACGTACTTCATATCAGAGAGATATATAAAAATACAAAAATAAATCAAAACATGAAACACGTAAAATTATTTGAGCAATTCTTAAATGAAGAGGCCAAACCAGCTATTTTAGTAAAATTATTCAAAGAACTTGCTAAAGCCAAAAACGTAGAAAAAATAGTTTGGGGATATGATGGAATGGAAGAGTTTCCACATATCGTTCACTTTGCAAGTGGATTAGAATCAGAAGCACCAAGACACGAAGGAGAATTGGAAGAGTTTTCATTCTACTTAAATGACGATGGTGAAACTATCTTAGGTATTTATGATTTAAGTGGAAATGACCAAGAATTAGAAACTGTTAAAGATGCTGTTAATTGGTGTAGAGCCAATGAAAAACAACCAAAATAAAACTATGAAAAAAGTAAAATTATTCGAACAATTCGTAACTGAAAAGAAAGTAGATTACCAAGTATACCATGATTCATATGCTGAAGCAATTACTGCTGCATTGGAATATGCAAAAGCAAGTGGATATGAAGTGGACGAAGATGATGTTTGGAATGAAATTTCAATGGGTCCTAAAAGACCTGGAGACGGTTTTACAAATAGAATTACAATTACTTTACATAAAAACGGCAAAGAACAAAAGAAAGCCCTTCAAATTTCAGTTTATGGAATGGGAAATAGATACGAATTAAACGCATACATATCGTAATGAAAAAAGTAAAGTTATTTGAACAATTTATTAACGAATCGAAGAGAGATTTTGATTCGGCTATGGAATTGATTGATGGCTTACCAAAAGGTTCTATGTTTGATGATGCTAAAAAGATCGACGGAGTTTTTGATCGAAGCAAACATACATGGAGCGAAGTTATTGAAACATTTGAAAAAAATCAAAGTGACGCTAAAGTAAAGTCAGTAAACGTAAAGGACGTAAAAATCACTCAACCTAATATTCAAAGTAATAAAGTAAAAGGTATGATTGGTGATTTTGAAAAACTACCCTTAATTAATATGATTCAATTTCCTGATGGATTAGCAATATATGATGGACATCATCGTTTATTAACAGCATGGGCTCTTGGAGAAACTAAAATAAAAGTTAATCTTGTAAAGATATAAAAAAGTAAAGTTAAAGACAACTATTGGACAGAAATAAAATAATAAATAAGTTATGAAACACGTTAAACTATACGAACAATTTGTAAACGAAGACAAATTTAAAGAGGCTTTGGCTGATATGGAAGATTGGATGCCAGATGATATGGAATTACAAGACGAATATTATGCAATACAAGGCGGAGGTGATGTTGATGAACTAGCATCATTCTTTGATGTGCATGCTGATACTGATGTATTGCAACAATATGGTATTAAATATCAAGACCTAAAGAAATTAGCAAAAACTGCAATCAACCTATAAAGATGAAACATATACCGCTATTTGAGGAATATATGCTGATCAATGAGATCGGAGAGGGTTCAAAACCATATCCATGGAAAAAAACAGGATTTACCAAGGTAGAAACCTGGGCTTCTGAACTTAGTGATTATGATAAATCTCAAAATGTTACCGGTAACTGGAATGAATTCAAAAGTAATTCTATCATGTACGGATTCCAAAGTGAAAAAGCATCATATTATGTTAGAATCCATGGAGGCTGGGCAAGAAATGTAAGCATCAGTTTTGGTAGAAAACCAGGAGCACCGAAACCACATGATTTTAATCTAATTATTGTAGTTTCATTTGACCTTGAGGGCAGAGATGATACACAAATAACAAACTTCGGAGAACAATTTAGAGTTATATCTACAGTTTCAGATATTGTTGCAAGTTTCGCTAAAGAAATTTCAGAATGGTCTTGGATTAAGTTACAAGAAATAAGAATAATACCAAAAATCGAGGACAGCGAAGAGGGAGTTCCAATTGCACAATCTAAGAGAGGTCGACTCTATTTAGAATATATTAAGAAACAGGGAAATAGACTACCAGGAACCTGGACAGCCAGACTTGATAGTGAGTATTTTACACTCCTAAATGGTAAGGTTTCAGGAACCGACACTTCAAGATTTATATCACTATAAACAATCATAAATTACTACATCCAAGGGATCCCTACAAGGTTCCCTTTTTTATGCCCCTCAGTTAACCGCTTCAACCCCCTTGAATCCAAACCCCTCCCCCATATAAACAATCAATTCAACCCTTCCTGATAGTAGAATCAATCACTCTCCACCCACCAGTCC